>CAFBMC010000073.1_pt1 | contig 8574 bp, 6 predicted proteins | sample 7268441 | NCBI WGS metagenome assembly CAFBMC01 (sample SAMEA6814051, study PRJEB35770) | freshwater metagenome | biome: Freshwater; feature: Freshwater reservoir; material: water | place: Czech Republic | collected 2017-05-23 | depth 30m m | reverse complement strand
GCGTGCTGACGTGGTTGAGATTCATCAAGCTTCGCAATTTCGCGTTCAAGCCCCGTGCAATTGGGCTCGGCCTAATGGTTGTGGCGGTTGCGACTACCAACACATTGACCTGATTCACCAGCGCGAACTTAAAGGCGTGATCGCTCGTGAGTCCTTGCAACGTCAAGCAGGAATCGATGTTGGGCCCATCACGGTCCTAGACCTTGGCGACGACGCAGGTCTTGGCTGGCGCACGCGTATGCGTTGGAGCGTTGACGGCAGCGGGAATGCCGGCCTATTGGGTGCGCGCAGCCATGGCGTCTTGCCGATCGATACCTGTCTGCTGGCAAGTTCTGAGATCACTGCCTTGCAGATCACCGAGCAGGAGTGGCCTGGGGTTGAAAGCGTGCAAGCAACTCAAGATTCCCTTGGCGCTGTCTCGGTGTGGGCTGATCGCGACCTAGTACAAGGTGGCCGCAAGGCAGTGCAAACCGTACGTGACCGAAGCTGGCAGATTGAAAGCACTGGTTTTTGGCAAGTTCATCCCAATGCGGCTTCATCAATCGTTGACCATGTTCTAGATTTTGGGGCTCCTGCCGCCGGCGAGAACTGGCTGGATCTCTATGCCGGCGCTGGCCTAATCAGCGCATTCTTGGGTCAGGCAGTGGGCGAAGACGGCAGTGTCACGGCAGTGGAGAGTTACCGGAGCGCGGTGCGAGACGGTCGCCGGGCTTTGAGCGACCTGCCGCAGGTCAAATTCGTGGACGCCGACGTTGAGCAATGGGAGCTTCCGGCAGTGGTCGACGGCGTGGTTCTTGATCCTCCTCGTCGGGGAGCCGGCGTGCAGGTCATGGAGTCGGTTGCCTTGGCTAAGCCTCGAGTCATAATTTATGTGGCCTGTGACCCGGTGGCCTTTGCCCGAGATGCAGCATTTCTGATAGCCGCTGGCTATGAATTCTCTGGATTTGTGGTGCTTGACGCCTTCCCGATGACCCAACACATGGAGTGCATCGCCAAGTTCACTCCCGTTGCCTCAGCCTGAGGGCAGGTGCGCCGCACATGTGCGAATCGGATACCTTGGGACCACTTGAATTGAAAGGTATGTGACCACGTGGATAGTTTTGGTGCCCGGGGAAAACTCCAGGTCGGCTCGAAGTCGTATGAGATTTTCCGGATTGCAACAGTGCCCGGTAGTGATCGGCTGCCGTTCACGCACAAGGTGCTCCTAGAGAACCTCTTGCGCACTGAAGACGGCGCCAATGTCACAAAAGAGACGATTGCCGTGGTCGGCAGCTGGGATCCGGCTGCAGAGCCGAGCCAAGAGATTCAGTTCACCCCTGCTCGCGTGGTCATGCAGGACTTCACCGGCGTTCCCGTGGTGGTCGATTTGGCAACCATGCGCGAAGCCGTCGCTGAACTTGGCGGAGATGCATCCAAGATCGAGCCTCTTGCACCATCAGAATTGGTTATTGATCACTCAGTCATCGTCGACTTCTTCGGTAGCGAGAACGCTGAGGCACTAAACGTTGATCTTGAATACCAGCGCAACCTTGAGCGCTATCAATTCCTGCGCTGGGGCCAAAGCGCCTTTGATGAATTCAAGGTCGTTCCACCAGGCACCGGCATCGTGCACCAGGTGAATATTGAAAACCTTGCTCGAGTTGTCATGGCGCGCAATGGACAGGCCTACCCCGACACCGTTGTGGGTACCGATTCGCACACCACCATGGTCAACGGTCTTGGGGTGTTGGGCTGGGGAGTCGGCGGCATTGAAGCCGAAGCAGCGATGCTTGGACAGTCAGTATCCATGCTCATTCCACGCGTTGTTGGATTCAAACTTCGCGGTGAGCTTCCACAAGGTGCTACATCAACTGACCTCGTTTTAACCATCACCGAAATGTTGCGCCAGCACGGCGTTGTCGGCAAGTTTGTGGAGTTCTACGGAGATGGCATCGCAGCTATCCCACTTGCTAACCGAGCCACCATCGGAAACATGAGCCCTGAGTACGGCAGCACCGTGGCCATCTTCCCAATTGACGACGCAACGCTGGAGTATCTGCGTTTGACTGGGCGATCAAAAGAGCAAATCGATTTAGTTGAGGCTTACGCCAAGGAGCAAGGACTTTGGCACGATGTGGCAAACGAACCGGCTTACTCGGAATATCTCGAACTTGATGTGTCCACCGTGGTGGCTTCAATCGCCGGACCAAAGCGTCCACAGGATCGTGTATTGCTTTCGAACTCCAAGGGTGCTTTCGAAACTGCGTTGGCTGAGTTCACTTCATCACCTGCCACGATGGCTGAAATTGTCATTGATGGAAAGGCTCTGGAAATCGGTCACGGTGCAGTGACGGTTGCTGCGATCACTTCGTGCACGAATACGTCGAATCCATACGTCATGATCGGTGCTGGCATGCTGGCTAAGCGTGCCGTTGAGCTTGGTCTCACGACAGCGCCGTGGGTCAAGACTTCGCTTGCTCCGGGCTCTAAAGTCGTTGCTGACTACTACGACAAGGCTGGTCTAACGCCATATCTCAACAAGCTTGGTTTCAACATTGTTGGTTACGGCTGCACCACATGTATCGGTAACTCAGGTCCACTCATTCCTGAAGTCAGTGCTGCCGTTAACGAGCATGACCTTGCCGCCGTTGCAGTGCTCAGTGGCAACCGCAACTTTGAAGGTCGCATCAATCCGGATATCAAGATGAACTACCTGGCATCCCCACCGCTGGTTGTTGCTTACGCAATCGCTGGAACTATGGATATTGATTTGGCTACTGAACCATTGGGTTATGACTCAAATGGCAAGGGAGTTTTCTTGGCCGATGTGTGGCCAACTGCTAATGAGGTTGCACAAGTTGTTTCGACTGCAATTGATGCTGACATGTTCTCTTCACGTTATAAAGACGTGTTCGCAGGCGATGAGCGTTGGCAGAATCTGCCGACCCCAAGCGGTGATCTCTTCGCATGGGATCCAGAAAGCACATACGTTCGCAAACCTCCGTACTTTGAGGGCATGGGACGCACGCCGTCTCCCGTTACCGACATCACCGGGGCTCGTGCGTTGTTAGTACTGGGTGATTCGGTGACCACCGACCACATTTCACCGGCTGGAAACATTCGCGCGGATAGCCCAGCGGGCAAGTACTTGGCAGACCATGGAGTTGATCGAGCCGATTTCAACTCCTATGGTTCGCGACGAGGTAATCATGAAGTTATGATTCGCGGAACGTTCGCAAATATTCGACTCAAGAACTTGATGCTTGACGGTGTCGAAGGTGGATTCACCGTCGATCTCACAGACCCTGATGAGCCGACAGTCGCGATTTACGATGCGGCCCAAGCGTACGCAGCACACGGAACTCCACTTGTAATTCTGGCCGGTAAGGAATACGGATCAGGTTCAAGTCGTGACTGGGCCGCAAAGGGCACAGCACTATTGGGCGTACGTGTAGTAATCGCTGAGTCCTACGAGCGCATTCACCGTTCGAATCTGATCGGCATGGGTGTTCTTCCTTTGCAGTATCAGGCAGGTGTAACCGCACAGGCGCTCGGACTTTCTGGTGAAGAGACCTTCACTGTCAAGGGTGTTGTTGAACTCAACGATGGCACGACGCCACGCGAGGTTGCTGTTGAAGCAGTCAAGCAAGATGGAACGACCATCGAATTCAACGCTCTCGTACGCATCGATACGCCAGGTGAAGCGGACTACTACCGCCATGGCGGAATCCTCCAGTACGTCTTGCGGTCCCTGCTCTAAATGGCAGTTCCTGGCTGGCCTGCTGATCTTGTTCCCCAAGGTCACGAGGATTTCTTGGTGAACTGCGTCAAATGGTTGCTGGATCAAGGTCCGCCTCAATTACGTCAATCGCCATTGCGGATGTTTCCCTTAGCCCTTGCCATGTACGTGGAGTCGTTCATTTCGGGAGCCATTGAAGGCGTTCGCAGTGGGTATAGCACCACTCGCGTGAATTTAGGAGGTTCTCTCGAGGCCTCCCAGCTGGAGACCGTCCAGCAGGCACTGGCTTCAGAAGGTGCGCGATTAGTAGCTTTAGCCAGGGAAATTGCGCTCGTCCGCGGCGCACTGGCAGAAACAATCGGCCTGCAGTAGGGGCCTAGAATGGTTGACATGAGCTTGATAGCGAGAATTCGTGATCCTCGTGATGTTCGCGCGCTCACGCCGGCTCAGTTACCGGTTTTAGCTGCTGAAATTCGTGCATTTCTCGTGGCGAAGGTCTCTGCAACCGGGGGTCATCTAGGACCCAACTTGGGAGTTGTGGAACTCACGATCGCCTTGCATCGGGTATTTCATTCACCAGATGACGCCATCATTTGGGACACGGGTCATCAGTCATATGTTCACAAGATTCTGACTGGTCGCGCTGCAGGTTTTGATCAATTACGACAGCCGGGCGGGATTTCTGGATACCCCAGTCGTGCTGAGAGTGCACATGACATCGTCGAGAATTCACATGCTTCTACTTCCCTGTCATATGCAGATGGACTTGCGAAGGCATGGGAAATTCGAGGATTGCTCGGGCAACAACATGTAGTCGCCATCATCGGTGATGGGGGATTGACCGGCGGTATGGCTTGGGAAGCGTTAAACAACATTGCGGGCTCGAATCGCCAAGTCGTTATTGTAGTTAATGACAATGAGCGCTCATATTCGCCCACTATCGGTGGCTTGGCTCATCATCTTTCAACTTTGCGCACGACTCGTGGTTATGAACGATTCATGCAGTGGGGTAAGCGTTTGTTGCATCGGACTCCGCTGGTGGGCAGCCCTTTGTATGGCACCTTGCATGGCATGAAAAAGGGTGTCAAAGACATCATGGCTCCGCAGGGAATGTTTGAAGATCTTGGTTTGAAATACATTGGTCCAGTTGACGGCCACGATGAATCGGAAGTAGAACACGCGCTCACGCGAGCTAAGGATTTCAACGGTCCAGTGATCGTTCATGTGATCACCGAAAAAGGTCGCGGTTACGGCCCAGCCGAAGCCGACGATGCAGACCGTTTCCATGCAGTGGGGATCGTAGATCCAGATACGGGAATTCCGCTTGCCGTAGCTGGGCCTACCTGGACGGGTGTCTTTTCTGATGCGATGCTTCAAGCGGGTCGGGAACGTGATGACGTAGTTGCGATCACTGCGGCAATGCTGGGTCCCACTGGCCTGGATGCTTTTTCGCAGGCATTTCCGCACCGCACCTTTGATGTGGGAATTGCGGAACAGCATGCGGCCACAAGCGCTGCCGGGATGGCTTTTGGTGGACTTCATCCGGTAGTTGCGCTCTATGCCACATTCTTGAACCGGGCATTTGACCAAATATTGATGGACTGTGCTCTACACAAGGCTGGTGTGACCTTCGTCTTGGATCGCGCAGGCGTCACCGGTGACGACGGAGCAACTCATAACGGCGTTTGGGACCTTTCACTCCTGCAGATTGTGCCTGGATTGCGCATAGCAGCACCTCGAGATGAAGCAACATTAAGGGCGGAGTTTGCGGAAGCGTTACTCATCGGAGATGCTCCGACAGTCGTTCGGTATCCCAAAGGTGCTTTGCCGCCACTTCGTCCAGCTCTTCGAAGTGTTCAAGGCATTGACATCTTGGCTGAGCACAGTGATCAGCATGTCTTGATCATCAGCGTGGGAGCTTTCGCCGAGCTGAGCTGCGAGGTGGCAGATCGTTTGCAGGCGCAAGGCATCGGAAGTCTGGTTGTTGATCCACGTTGGGTCAAGCCAGTGCCCGACGCGATTGTGACGTTGGCAAAGAACGCCAAATTAGTTGTGGTGATCGAAGACGGCTTGCGAACCGGTGGTGTCGGATCTGCGGTGAGTCAGGCGCTCCGGGACGCAAATATTGAAGTTCTCGTACGCAATATAGGGATTCCCGATCAATTCCTAGACCATGGAAAACGTGCTGATTTATTGAAGCAATTTGGACTTTCTCCGCAGGAAATCGCACGTTCAATTGTGGAGTCAGTTTCGGTGAATACCCAAAGCGAGCAGCGCGCCGCTACTGCTCAAGTTCAGCCGTAACAATGAGCCCAGTAACAAATACTGGTGACGTCAACGCGATCTGCCATGGGCGGGCACCGTTATCTCGCAAGAACTCTTCAATTGTCAGGTGATCGACAACCAGCGGTGGATCCCAACATAGGCGTCGAGCGACTTCTGGAGTGAGTAAGTTTTCAACTGGCACGTTCACCCGCTCTGAAATGTGCGTCAACCCCTCGCGAACCGCCTCAAGTCGAGCTGCTGCCATTGGGTTTTTATTCACCCAGCTGCGAGGCGGAGGTAAACTTTCACTCGGGCCTGCACTTGCAGGCCACAATTCTTCAGAAAGTTCATACGCGGCGCTGATTGCCGACCACCACAGACTGCGCCTTCGCGTTTGCCCGCGCCCAGAAAATTCAGGCAGAGCGCCAAGTTCGATTGCAGACGCAGGCAAAGCAGTGGCAGCGGCGATGATTGCTGAATCGGGCAGGATGCGACCAGGGGCGATGTCTTCTCGCTGTGCAGTTGCATCGCGGGCATTCCATAACGCTCGCACGACTGCGAGCTGTTGACCTTTGCGTAATTTGTGCAACCCAGAAGTGCGTCGCCAAACTTCGGCTCCGCGATCCTTGGGCTTAAAAGTAAGTAAGGCATCAAACTCTTGACGGGCCCATTCAAGTTTCCCTGATGTGAGCAGCTCCGCCTCGAGTACATCTTGAAGTTCTACCAAGAGTTCAACATCCAAGGCTGCATATCGAAGTTGAGCCATTGACAATGGCCGCAGCGACCAATCAGTTGCGCCGTGCCCTTTTTGTAGAATCTCACCCAATTCAGATTCGACGAGCGCTCCCAAACTGACGCGCTCGCGACCGAGCAAACGGCCCGCAAGTTCGGTGTCAAAAAGTTGCTTGGGAAATAGACCGAGTTCATTCAAGCAAGGTAAGTCTTGAGATGCCGCATGCAAGATCCACGGAGCTTGCGAGAGGGCGGATGCCAAGGCAGTGAAGTCGGTAATCGCGATTGGATCAATAAGTGCAATTCCGGCACCTTCGCGGCGAATCTGAATCAAATAGGCACGTTGGCTATATCGAAATCCAGAGGCTCTTTCAGCATCCAGTGCGATTGGCCCGCTACCCGAATTCAACAGTTCTGAATACGCATTGAGCTGTGCGGTTGTTGTAATGGTTTCAGGTACTCCATCACGCGGCTCACGGTCTGTTGGGATGGTGTTCGCAGTTTCCACTAACGCTGTGCTCGTGTTCGTGAATGTAAAACATTTGAGACGTCTTCGGGCATTGGCTGTAATCCTGCTGCGTGGTCAAGCAGACGCAACCACGCCCGCGCATGACGATCCATCTGCTCGGCAACGTCATCGTTGACACTTGCCGGCGTCCACGACGCGCGGATTTCCAAATAGCCATCAGCTGGGCGCTCATTCATCGTGCCGAACGAGCGACCGGCATTTCGGGTGATAGTGCCACCGAGTTGAAGATATTCACATCCGCTTGCGGTAAGTGATTCGGTGAGCCAACTCCAGCCAACCTCGTGCAGCAGCGGATCATCAATGAGATCGGCCTCTAACGATGCACGGATGAAGACGACTGCACGAAAAGTGCCTTCCCATTCATCCACGCCATCTGGATCATGCAAAAGGACGAATCGACCGCTAGCAAGATCTTCTTCGCCCGAAGAATCCGCGGTGATCGCGAGGGTGAACGGGGCTAATCGATTGGGAGCAGGGGCCTCGTCCAGATCGAACTCGGGACGAGCCTTGACGAGTCGGATGCGCGCGACAGCGGCCTGGAAAGCCTGATCTTGAGCAGTCACGGTGCGCATATCTACAGGCTATTGCGCCCTGGCAGGGGAGGGACCCTTTGACTCGCCGTTGAGGTAAGACCGGCCCTGTCGCTCGTCTGGCTCTATGAGGTGAAGCGGTGCGATCGGGGTTTAATTATCCTTCTGCGTAGTTTCATCAAAGCGCAGGGCAATCGAATTGATGCAAAATCTCAAGTCTGTTGGGGTCTCATAACCCTCGCCCTCAAACACGTGGCCAAGGTGGCTTCCACAGCCTGCACAGCGCACCTCGGTGCGAACCCGGCCCATGGCGCGATCTTCAAGGTAGATCACTCGATCTTGAGCAAGTGGTTCAAAGAAACTCGGCCAGCCACAGTGTGAATCAAACTTCTCAGTGCTGCGAAAGAGTTCGGTGTTGCAAGCCTTACAGGTGTAGACGCCTTCAGTCTTGGTGTCTGTGTATTCACCCACGAATGGTGCTTCGGTACCGGCCTGACGCAGCACGTGATATTCCGGATCGGTTAATTCCTGGCGCCACTCATCCTCAGTTTTAGCCACGGCATACGGCAAACCGTCAGGACGGGTGTCAGGAGAGTTACTCGGCATATTTCCCATACCCGCAACGTACCCCCAATCACACCTTGGGGCCACAATTCGAGGGATGATGTTCATTCACTACCTATTGGGGGAATCGTGAGCGACATGCTGGATACCCAGTCTGCCTGGCTTGATGAGACTGATCTGCAATCTGCGCGTGATCGTTTACCGATCGTGTATGTCGACGCCGTTCCTGTGCGCGT
>CAFBMC010000072.1_pt1 | contig 8574 bp, 8 predicted proteins | sample 7268441 | NCBI WGS metagenome assembly CAFBMC01 (sample SAMEA6814051, study PRJEB35770) | freshwater metagenome | biome: Freshwater; feature: Freshwater reservoir; material: water | place: Czech Republic | collected 2017-05-23 | depth 30m m | reverse complement strand
GATGTCATGGAAGTCGGAGGCAAAGAACTCACGATTTATGACAATGTGAATTTGAAAACCGGCGAGCGTTGCTGGGGTGACTTGTGTCGAGGACCGCACGTTCCCGACACCCGGTACATCCCTACAAACGCAATCAAACTTATGCGCACCGCTGCCGCGTATTGGTTGGGTGACCAAAAGAATGAACAGCTCCAGCGAATTTACGGTACAGCTTGGCCTTCGAAAGACGACCTCAAGGATTATCTGACATTTCTTGAAGAAGCTGAACGCCGAGATCATCGCAGGCTAGGTGCCGAACTTGATCTGTTTTCCTTCCCTGAAGAAATTGGGTCAGGTCTTGCGGTCTTCCATCCCAAGGGTGGAGTGGTTCGCAGAGTTATGGAAGATTATTCCCGCAAGCGCCACGAAGAGGGTGGCTACGAATTTGTTACAACCCCGCACATTACTAAGGGTGCACTTTTTGAAAAGTCTGGTCACCTGGACTGGTACTCCGAGGGTATGTATCCACCGATGCAACTCGATACTGAATATGACGCAGATGGACATGTGCGCAAGCAAGGCGTCGATTATTACCTCAAGCCGATGAACTGCCCGATGCATAACTTGATTTTCAGTTCACGCGGACGGTCATATCGAGAATTGCCGTTACGTCTTTTCGAATTCGGCACTGTTTATCGATACGAAAAGTCCGGCGTGGTTCAAGGTCTCACACGTGCTCGTGGGTTCACCCAAGACGATGCACACATTTACTGCACCAAAGAACAAATGGGCGCTGAGCTTGATTCGCTCTTAACTTTCGTCCTTGAACTATTGCGCGATTATGGTCTGACGGACTTTTATCTCGAACTCTCAACGAGAGATCCAGAAAAAAGCATCGGAACTGATGAAGAGTGGGCTGAAGCCACGGAGACGCTTCGCGTTTCGGCGGAAAAGCAAGGTCTAGAACTCGTGCTTGACGAAGGCGGCGCAGCTTTCTACGGGCCTAAAGTTTCGGTGCAGGCCAAAGACGCAATTGGCCGAACCTGGCAGATGTCGACTATTCAGGTTGATTTCCAACTGCCTCAGCGTTTTGATCTTGAGTTTCAGGCTTCCGATGGAACTCGTCAGCGGCCGATCATGATTCATCGCGCACTCTTTGGTTCAATTGAACGATTCTTTGCCGTCTTACTCGAGCATTACGCCGGTGCATTCCCACCATGGCTAGCGCCTGTGCAGGTTGTGGGAATTCCGATTACAGACGAGCACAATCAATATTTGGCCGACGTTGCTGTCAAGTTGCGGGCCCGCGGGATCCGAGTTGAAGTCGACACTTCAGATGATCGGATGCAGAAGAAGATCCGTAACGCACAACGCAACAAGACTCCATTCATGTTGATTGCTGGCGATGAAGATGTTGCAGCCGGTGGGGTTTCTTTCCGATACCGGGATGGAACGCAAAACAACGGTGTTTCCATTGATGCAGCGATTGAAGAAATTGTGGCTGCAGTTGAATCCAGGGTGCAGGTATAGGGGATGGCAACCCCTTGGGACAGGCTTTGGACTCCGCATCGGATGGACTACATCAGAGGTGAAGGCAAGCCAACTCACGCAGATGAAGGCGATGATTGCCCATTCTGCAGAGCACCTAAACTGTCTGATGCAGAAGGTTTAGTTATTGCGCGCGGTGAAAAGGTTTATGCGCTGCTGAATCTTTATCCATATAACTCAGGCCACTTGATGGTCTGTCCGTACCGGCACATTGCTGATTACACAGACCTCACAGTTGAGGAAGTCGCTGAGATTGGCTCCTTCACCCAAACCGCGATGCGGGTGTTGCGTGCAGTGTCCAATGCCCATGGATTCAATATTGGTATGAATCAGGGCAGTGCCGCAGGGGCAGGGATAGCCGCGCACCTTCATCAACACGTGGTTCCACGTTGGGGCGGCGACACGAATTTCATGCCAGTCATTGGCGGGACAAAGACGATGCCGCAGCTACTCGAATCAACTCGGGAAATGCTTGCCGCTGCTTGGTAATTAGACGTTAATATTTTGAATGATCAGCGGAAAGTCCGGGCTTGAAAGAGTCATGAAATTGATCAGGGGCTCTTCAGTAACTATCCAGACCAGATTTGACGTCATGGCCGTTTCATCATCGATAGTGATAATCAAATTACCGTCGGCCATTACCTGTTCGCTCAGTTGCCCTGAGTAAATTCGCACGAGTGAAAGTGCGTCCGCATCAGCGTGAATTACTTCAGCAACAAGTGGACTCTGTGGATCGGCGTCAATCGGAAGTTGCGCGGTGCCATCCGGGCTGGATACCACGGGGCACAGGCGCAAACTCGGATCAGGAAGTGCGTCGACGATGAGGTCGAGAATAAATTCAGTGCCCACGGTGACGTCATTCTCACGAAGTCCATGGCCAACGATGAGTTGAGCGTCACCGTTAATGCTGGCTTCTTCTAGAGCTGACATGAGTGCATCGATTGAAGGCTGCATGCCCAGCATGAGCGCATTAGTGAGTTTGTCGTCTTCGCTGATCATCGCAACATCAGAAATCAGATCTTCGCGCGCTTCTGCAATCAATCCGACATGTTCTGGGTCAGACTCGATAATGCTGAGTTCTGGAGTTGTCCAGTTCCAAATCTGCGTAGTTGCCAAATCTATAAAGCCGGCAAGTTCTTCGTCGTCGTCCAAAACAGGCATGGTGAGCCTGATCAATTCAGGGCCATCAGAAAACAGGCGGCGCAGCACCGCCACAGTTTCATCCATATCTGCGCGCTCATCGTCCAGTTTCGTGATGACCACGAATCGAGGTATTTCTTCTTCTGCGCAGCGTTGCCAAAGTTCGGCGGTTTCGGCATCCACGCCGTCACAGGAGGCAATAACGAAAATCAAGGCATCGGCTGCATGGAGCAAGGCTTCTTGATCGAGATTGTCCATCAACGCGATATCGGTCTCCCGCCAGGTAACCACACCAACTGTCGGCTCATCTGAGCGATCTTCATCGACCAACCGCTCTAAATCCTCAGGATCAGTACCCAGGAGGGCATTGAGGAGGAAGGTCTTTCCAGAACCCTTTGGGCCGACGAGGCCGATGACTCGATCGTTACTCCAAGGGTGCGTCATGGGGACAGCCTCCCCGTTAAGGGCTTGCGTACGCAAACCGAACATCGGTTCGTGGGGCATTTGCCCGATAGGCTCCGTGGGTGTTGAACAATGCTGACGCTCGCAAGGTCGTCTCGGCGATCCTGCTTCCACCCGCGAGATTATTGATTCGACTACATGTGTCTCCCGACGCGATCACCGTTCTCGGCACGATTGCTGCGGTTGTTACCGCTCTCGTGTGTTTTCCTCAGGGGTATTTCATCGCGGGCCCTTTGTTGATCACATTCTTTGCACTTGCTGACCTCCTTGACGGCACGATGGCTCGACTCGCGGGCACAAGCGGACCCTGGGGCAACTTCCTTGATGCGACGCTGGATCGTGTTGCTGATGGAGCTATTTTTGGTGGACTCATTTGGTGGGCTCTCAACACAGGTGACGTATGGATTGGCGTAGCCGCAACATTGGCCTTAGTTACAGGTCAGGTGACTTCTTATGCAAAGGCACGTGCAGAAGCTGTTGGCGCGACGGCCAATGTTGGTATTGCTGAGCGAGCAGAAAGACTCATCATTGTTTTGCTCGCTACTTTCCTAACTGGTTTTGGTGTGCCCTATGTGTTGCCGCTCGCACTCTGGCTCATCGGCATTCTTGGCGTAATCACCGTGATTCAGAGAATTATTCACGTTCGAGGGCAACTGCTTTCATGAGCGATGCTTTAAGTGAAAAACTGACGACCGCTGCATTTCGGGCTGCTTGGTTGGGAATCCGTTTTGCTCCTAAAGGAATAGCTGCAGTGGCTTTCGTGCGCATTGCAGATCGTACCTACAAACAAAATGGCAAGGGCGTTCAGCAATTGCGGGCAAATTTGTCGCAAGTGTTGCCTGATTCATCCGAAGTTGAGTTGGAAACAACTGTGCGGGCAGGTATGAGGAGTTACTTGCGTTATTGGTTGGAAGTCTTCCGACTTCCTTCATTGTCTGTTACAGATGTGCGCACACTATTCGTCATCGACAATGTAGATATGTTGGATGAGCACATGGCTCTAGGCAAGGGAGTCATCATGGTTCCTGGCCATCTCGCCAATTGGGATCTCGGTGGTGCATGGGCGGCTGACCGATATGACGGCTTCACCACTGTGGCTGAACGATTGAAGCCGGAAGCACTTTTTGATCAGTTCGTGAAATATCGCCAGACCCTTGGCATGGAAGTGTTACCACTTGGAGCACCTGACGTCATTCGGTCGCTTGCTCGCGCGTTGAAATCGGGCCGCATGGTGGCACTGCTCGGAGACCGCGATATTGGCGGCAAGGGAATTGCCGTCGATTTCTTAGGGGCACAGGCCACGATTCCAGCGGGTCCGGCACTGCTGAGTTTGATGACGGGTGCACCCGTGTTAGCCATTGGGCTTTGGTACGACGGTGAAATTTGTCGCGGGCATGTATACGACCCAATACTTGGTGACGAGGGCCAAGATCGACAGCAGCAAATGCTCACCATGACTCAGCAATTAGCCGACAATTTGGGTGACGCAATCAGAAAACATCCACAAGATTGGCATGTGTTGCAGAAAGTATGGACATGAGTAACGAAGTATTACGAATCGGCATGGTGTGTCCTTATGCATGGGATTCGCCTGGAGGAGTGCGCTCACACGTTGCCGATCTTGCTTTCGAATTAAGAGCACGTGGGCATTACGTTGATATTTTGGCACCTGTTGATGATCCAAGCTTGCTCGTTCACGGTGAAGTCACCAATGGTGGAAAGCCAGTTGCTATTCGTTACAACGGGTCAGTTGCTCGTCTGAATTTTGGTCTGAGAGCAACCCGTCAGGTGCGCAAGTGGATTCAAGATAATGATTTCGATCTCGTACACGTACACGAACCAATGGCACCAGGGCTCTCGCTCTTGACGCTCTGGGTTGCAGACGGACCCATCGTTTCGACATGGCATTCTTCAATGCCGCGTTCACGCGTCTTGGCAAGTATGAACAGAATCGTCCAAACTGCCATGGAAAAAGTCAGTGGGCGAATCGCGGTAAGTGAGGATGCCCGCCAAACTCTGGTGAAGCATCTTGGCGGGGACGCTGTATTGATTCCGAACGGAGTTCGCGTCAAGGCATTCCAGGCAGGGGAGCGCCACCCGCAGTTTGATGGATCAGTCCCAAGTCTTTTGTTTTTTGGCCGTCTCGAAGAATCTCGCAAAGGTCTATCGGTGTTTCTTGATGCGGTGCCGGCAATTATCGCAAAGGTGCCAGATGTTCAAATCTTCATTGCGGGTCCGGGAGATGTTGAAGAAATTTCCAAGGGTTTGTCAGAATCAATACTGGCACGTTTGATTTTTCTAGGACGACTGACTGAGGAAGAGAAAATTCAAGCACTGCACTCCGCTGATGTGTATGTCGCGCCCAACACAGGTGGCGAGTCCTTTGGCATTGTGCTCATCGAAGCGATGGCCGCAGGCACTGCTGTCCTGGCTTCAGATCTGCCTGCTTTCACCCGTGTTCTCGATGGTGGCGTTGCAGGTGCCATGTTTAAGAATGGCGACAGTGAAGACCTCGCAGTGCAGGCGATTGCCCTGCTTGGTGATCCAGAGCGCCGCAACGCGCTCCAAGCTTGTGGTGTACAGCGAGTGATGCGCTTTGATTGGGAACATGTGGTCGAGGATGTTCTTGCGGTGTATGAAAGTGTCACGGTTTCGGGTGATCGCGTGACTGAAGATCTTCGTGGGCAAATTATTGGGCGCCTCAGCACAGGAATACCGGGGCTTCGCTAAATGAATTGGACTTGGGTCGCTATCACTCTCGTCGTGGTGGCTTTAATCGGTTGGTATCTGAGCACCACGGCTGGCCGGCTAGATCGCCTTCATCGACGCATTGAGACAGCGACATTTGCGCTCGATGCGCAACTCTTGCGCAGGTCATCTATTGCTATCGAATTGTCAGTTGCAGGTGTTCTCGATCCGGCATCGTCGGAAGTGCTTGCAGAAACTGCGCATGATGCCCGGCTAGCCACCGATGCCAGTCTGCAAGTACGGGTTGCAATCGAGTCTGCATTGTCAGAAGTATTAATTCAGGCTTTGGACGATCCCGAAGAAGTGGCTTTATTGCGTGCGGATCCATCTATGGCTGATCTGATGGATGAACTCTCCGCAGCTATTCGCCGGGTTGAGCTTTCTCGCCGTTTTCTTAACGATGCAGTCCTTGCCTGCCTGCGAATTCGCGATAACTACTTTGTGAAATGGTTCCATCTGGCGGGTCACACACCGCTACCGCAGGCCTGGGAAATGCAGGACCGTACCCCTGAGGGCCTCACGTACTTAGGGGCTTGACCACTCAGTTGTCGCTGAATAGCCGGCCGCCCCTACGATGGAGGTCCGTCGAGGCCGGATTCCGGCAAATCTTTAGGGGTGGTGCACGTGTCTGTAGAGCCATTGGTCGGTACTGATCGCGTTAAGCGCGGTATGGCTGAAATGCTCAAGGGCGGCGTCATTATGGACGTGGTCACTGCTGAGCAGGCAAAGATCGCCGAGGAAGCTGGCGCAGTTGCTGTTATGGCACTAGAACGCGTGCCTGCTGATATTCGGGCCCAAGGTGGCGTTTCGCGCATGTCAGATCCAGACATGATCGACGGAATTATCAATGCTGTCTCAATTCCTGTGATGGCTAAGGCCAGAATCGGTCACTTCGTCGAAGCCCAGGTCATTCAGTCACTCAAGGTTGACTTCATCGATGAATCAGAAGTGCTCACTCCCGCTGATTACACGAATCACATTGATAAGAAGAAATTCACTATTCCATTCGTCTGCGGTGCAACAAACCTCGGTGAAGCATTGCGGCGCATCAATGAAGGTGCTGCCATGATTCGCTCTAAGGGCGAAGCGGGCACCGGCGACGTTTCAAATGCTGTCACACATATGCGCACTATCCGTAAAGAAATCAATCGCCTTTCCACGATGGCTGAGGATGAACTTTATGTTGCGGCTAAGGAACTCCAGGCTCCTTACGATCTCGTTGTTGAAGTTGCGCGACTTGGATGCCTTCCAGTTGTTTTGTTTACCGCCGGAGGCATTGCAACTCCAGCAGATGCAGCGATGATGATGCAGCTGGGTGCAGATGGAGTATTCGTAGGCTCGGGAATCTTCAAGTCCGGATCAGGTGTGGCAAGTAATGAAGATGCATTGCGTCGCGCAAAGGCAATCGTTCGCGCCACGCGCCACTTCAATGAGCCGGATGTGATTGCTGAAGTTTCCCGCGGTTTGGGCGAAGCGATGGTCGGAATCAACGTCGCTGATATTCCCGTGCACCATCGCCTGGAGGATCGGGGCTGGTGAGCTCGGCCCCGCTTATTGGGGTTCTTGCCCTCCAAGGTGGGGTTCGCGAGCACCTTGGTTCATTAGTTCATGCTGGAGCCCACGCAATAGCGGTCCACTCGCTTGAGGATCTCGAGGCAGTTCAGGGTCTCGTTATTCCGGGTGGTGAGTCCACAGTGATGTCTAAGTTGGCCATCCAGGACGGCTTGATTGAGCCTTTGCGCGCTGCACGTGCCACAGGACTTCCCATGTTCGGCTCATGCGCGGGAATGATCATGTTGGCCAATCGGGTATCAGATGCTCGAGAAGATCAAGAATTTATCGGCGGCATTGACATTGCTGTGCGTCGTAACGCCTTTGGCCGGCAGGTTGATTCCTTCGAAATGGATCTGGAAGTTCAAGGAATTGGCGGAACTGCATTTCCTGCGGTGTTCATTCGTGCCCCGTGGGTCGAGGAAGTTGGCTCAGAAGTTCAAATCCTGTCCACCATCGCTGCGGGCCCTCGGGCCGGTACGATTGTGGCTGTTCAGCAGGGTCCGTTGCTTGCCACGTCGTTTCATCCCGAACTGACAGGTGACATCCGAATCCACGCAACCTTCGTCGAAATAGTGAGGCAGTACGCATGAGCGGCCATTCCAAATGGGCTACCACCAAGCATAAGAAGGCTGTCATTGATGGTCGTCGTGCAAAGCTATTCGCGCGTCTGATCAAGAACATTGAAGTCGCCTCACGTTCAGGTGGTCCTGATGTTGAAGGCAACCCAACGTTGTATGACGCAATGCAAAAGGCTCGTAAGAGTTCTGTTCCCTTGGACAACATCGAACGCGCTGTTAAGCGTGGTGCCGGAATGGAAGCAGGCGGCGTCGATTACCAAACCATCATGTATGAAGGTTACGGACCAAGCGGTGTTGCAGTACTCATTGAATGTTTGACCGATAACCGCAACCGTTCTGCCTCCGAAGTTCGCGTGGCGATGACGCGTAACGGGGGATCAATGGCTGATCCAGGTTCAGTCGCGTATCTCTTCCACCGCAAGGGTGTCGTCATCGTGTCCAAGTCAGTGGGCGTGGCTGAAGACGAACTCTTGATGACAGTTCTCGATGCGGGAGCCGAAGATCTCATTGATCTTGGCGAGTCCTTCGAAGTGGTTTCCGAACCTACGGATCTGGTTGCTGTGCG
>CAFBMC010000070.1_pt1 | contig 8627 bp, 5 predicted proteins | sample 7268441 | NCBI WGS metagenome assembly CAFBMC01 (sample SAMEA6814051, study PRJEB35770) | freshwater metagenome | biome: Freshwater; feature: Freshwater reservoir; material: water | place: Czech Republic | collected 2017-05-23 | depth 30m m | reverse complement strand
TCGTGCCCGGTCTGATGCACGTGAAATTCGGCGACTACCACGTCAGCGATGTGAAGTTCGTTGCTGCCTTTGACGTCGATTCCAAGAAGGTCGGCCTCGACCTCGCTGACGCAATCGGCGCTTCAGAGAACAACACCATCAAGATTTGCGATGTTCCACCAACGGGCATCACTGTTCAGCGCGGACACACGCTTGACGGCCTTGGCAAGTACTACCGCGAAACAATTCTGGAATCAGATGCGCCTCCAGTAGATATCGTCACTGCATTGCGCGAAGCCGAAGTTGATGTTGTTGTTTGCTACCTACCTGTTGGATCCGAAGATGCCGCACGTTTCTATGCAGAGTGTGCAATCGCGGCTGGCTGTGGCTTCGTTAACGCCTTGCCAGTCTTCATTGCTGGCACACCAGCGTGGGCACAGCGCTTCGTTGATGCCGGACTTCCAATCGTTGGTGACGACATCAAGAGCCAGGTCGGCGCAACCATCACACACCGTGTGCTTGCAAAGCTCTTCGAAGATCGCGGCGTAATCGTCGATCGCACCTACCAACTCAACGTCGGTGGCAATATGGACTTCAAGAACATGTTGGAGCGCGATCGCCTTGAGTCAAAGAAGATCTCAAAGACTCAGTCAGTTACCTCACAGTTGTCCCATGATCTTGGTGCTGACAACGTGCACATCGGGCCGTCTGACTACGTGGCTTGGCTAGATGACCGCAAGTGGGCATTCATTCGCCTTGAAGGCCGCGCCTTTGGCGACGTACCTTTGAACCTTGAATACAAGCTCGAAGTTTGGGATTCACCAAACTCAGCCGGCGTGATCATCGACGCTGTTCGTGCCGCAAAAATCGGTATGGATCGCAAAGTCGGTGGGCCTCTTCTGGCAGCTTCTAGCTACTTTATGAAGTCACCACCCGTGCAATACAACGACTCCGAAGCAAAGCAAGCAGTCGAAGACTTCATCAGCGGAAAAATCGAAAGCTAATTCTTTCGCTTCGTAAAGGCCCGACAGATTTTTCTGTCGGGCCTTACACATGTGTGCCGATGCCGCTAGTCTCGCGATGTGACAAAGTTTTCGGCCCTGCGAGAGTTGCTCGCGACCCGAGACTTTCGTCGATTATTTTCCGTTCGGCTCGTTGGCCAATACGCAGATGGCTTAGTCCAGGCTTCTCTTGCCACCTTCGTATTGTTCTCCCCCGAGCGACAGCCCTCTGCTACAAAAGTAGCGTTCGCCTTCGCCATTTTGCTGCTGCCCTACTCCATCGTCGGGCCATTCGCCGGGGTACTCCTTGACCGTTGGCGTCGGCGCAATGTGTTGGTGAAGGCGAACTTTCTCAAAGCTCTTGGTGTCATCCCAATCGTGGCGTTAATCGCGGCCGGCAACGACGGTGCGCTCCTTGGGGTTTCAGTTCTCCTGGTTCTCGGCGTTGGTCGTTTCGTACTCGCGGGACTTTCTGCCTCACTTCCTCATGTGGTTGAGGGCCGAGATCTGGTAACTGCAAACGCGCTGAGTCCCACCTCGGGAACAATCGCCGCAGCCCTAGGTGCCGGCAGCGGAGTTGCACTGCGTTCGCTGGTTGGTGGTGGCGACTTCGGTAGTGAAACTATTTTGCTGCTTGCGGCTGTGCTCTTCGTCTTCGCCGGACTTATCGCGAGACGAATCGCCGTCACTGCTCTTGGCCCAACAGGTGAACGCGCCCCAGACACTTTCATGGGTGTGGTACTTGGATTTGTGGATGGACTGCGAGTTCTTGGCACTCACAGTCGCCCAAGGCGTGCCATCGCCGTTGTGGGAATCCATCGCATTGCCTTAGGCATGCTCACCGTTGATGCGTTGTTACTCGTTCGCAACACCTTTAATTCCATGACCAATGCCGACGACGCCTTGAGTCAATTCGCAATCATTACTGGTGCTGCCGCTGCCGGCGCACTTATCGGCGCGGTGTGCACCCCGTGGGCGTCTCGAACTTGGGGGACAATTACGTGGTCTTCTGCGGTGCTAGTTTTCGGTGGCTTGTCAGGTGGCGCCCTCGTGCTTGCGGGAGCGATGAATGAATCCATGCCCGTGTTGCTCGTGGGTGCCGCATGCTTTGGTTTGATCGGACAATCGGTCAAAGTTTGCGCAGACACCGAGATTCAAGTGGGTATTAGAGACGACCATTTAGGCAGAGTGTTTGCGCTCTTTGACATGATTGTGAATGCCTGTCTTGTCGCCGGAATCACGATCATGGCCATGACTTCACCTGCAAGTGGCCAAACACCTGCAATGATCATCGCTGCAGGAAGCTTGCTGGTGATCACTGGTGTGTGGTTCTTCACTACGAATAAGGCAAAGGGGTAGAGCATGAGTCGTCGTTGGGGTGTGCGTTCCGTGGCATCGCTGTTAATTTTTCTGTTGGCAGCTCTGCTCACGCCCAGTGCAATTGTTGGTCACTGGGGCCACCGCACTGTCACTGATGCCGAGCAATACATCGCAACCGTTGGCCCGCTTGCAAGTGATCCAATTATTCAGCAAGCCGTCGGTGCCGAAGTCACCAAAGTACTCGTAGAAAAAATCGACACCACAGCACTAGTGGACTCTTTCCTGGGTAACTTTGTCAAGAACCCAACAATTAATGAACGACTCTCTGGCCCGATCGCAGCCGGAGTTAATGGACTCATCGGTCAAGCCGTTGATCGAGTTCTCGCATCACCAGCATTTGAAACTGTTTGGATTACGGCAAATACGGCAGCCCAAAAAAGCTTGATGTACCTGCTTGAAGGAAACCCACAAGGAATTATTCAGCGTAACGGCGATCAGATTGTTCTTGACACAACGTCACTCTTGAAAGAAGTTCAAACCCAGATCGTGGCTTCTGGACTCAGCATTGCAGCGAATGTCACGATTCCTGAAACTGGCAATCAGGTTGTGCTGTTTGAGACTCCACTCATCGGTCAGATCCAGACGATTTATTCATTCACTTCTCCAATTTTGAAGTGGTTCCCTCTCATCGTTGCTGCACTCTTTGCACTCTCAATCGCGTTAGCCCGTCGTCGTCCTCGCGTAGTGCTCACCCTTGGCATTGTTTTGACGATCACCGCGATCATCATGCTGTTGTCACTGTCATCCGCTGAAACTCTTGCTGAGGGCAAACTCAACGCTCAAGGACTCGGGCTGGCGCTCATCGCATTTTGGACCACCTTCTTTAGTTACCTTGTCGGTGGACTACAGGCCCTTTTGCTCCTTGGCGTCGTTGCAATAGTTGCCGGCTGGTTTGCTGGCCGCTCGAGTTATGCCGGCATCCTTCGCGATCAGGTCTGCGACGGCCTACATGAGCTTGGCGAAGTCATTCCAGTTGGACTCAATACGTTCGTTCGTAGTTACTCGCTGTTCTTGCGCTGGGCAGTTGCGCTTGTACTCGTATTCATCTTGACAGCTTTTGGCACCATGTCAGTCGTTCGGGTCTTTTGGTTAGTAGCTCTTGGCGTCTTGTTCTTTGCTGCCATTGAAGCCTGCAACCGGCCCGACCGCGAGCTATACGCAGAGGCAAGTTTGAACGAAGTAACGATCTAAGTTCGGGCCTGCCACCAAGCCAATAACGCTTGCGTGGCTTCTTCCTCCCCGAGAGGTCCTCGATCCAAACGCAGTTCCATCAAGAAGCGATACGCCTCGCCTACTTGCGGACCTGCTTGGATATCGAGCAATCGCATGATCGCGGCGCCGTCTAGATCCGGGCGCAGTGAATCCAGTTCTTCTTGCTCTAGGAGAATCGCGATTCGCTCTTCCAGCATGTCATAAGTTTTTTGCAAAGAAGCGGCGCGCTTTTTATTTCTGGTCGTGCAATCTGCCCGAGTCAACTTATGTAGTTGCACAAGTAAAGGTCCGGCATCGCGAACGTATCGGCGCACCGCTGAATCTGTCCAGTCACCTGATCCATAGCCGTGGAAACGCAAATGCAGCTCAACAAGCTTTGAAACATCGTCGATCATGTCGTTACTGAAGCGCATTGCTTTCATGCGCTTGCGTGTCATTCTGGCGCCGACAACTTCATGGTGGTGAAACGAAACTTTTCCATCATCGAATTTACGCGTACGAGGTTTACCGATGTCATGGAATAACGCGGACAAACGCAATACCGGATCTGGTCCACTGAATGGTTCGTGAGTGGTTTCCAGCATGATCGCTTGATCTAGCACCGTCAGCGAATGTTCATACACGTCTTTATGCTGCAAATGCTCATCTGTAGTCAGGCGCATCCCTGGCAATTCGGGGAACACGTACTCGGCAATTCCCGAATCAACAAGCAATTTCAAACCAAGGCGCGGATGATCGGACATCACGATTTTCATGAACTCGACCTGGGAGCGTTCAATGGAAACGATGGTGATGCGCTCATGCATCTCAACCATCGCTTGCAAAGTCGGGCCATCGACACTGAAATTCAATTGCGACGCAAATCGAGCAGCTCGCATCATCCGCAACGGATCATCAGAAAAAGACATTTGGGGTGAATTTGGCGTCCGAATGATCCCAGCCGCCAGATCCTGAATGCCATTGAACTCATCAACCAACGTCAATTCAGGTAACCGCAGAGCCATCGCATTGATGGTGAAATCGCGGCGGCCCAGATCGCCCAGGAGAGAATCGCCGAAATTCACCTCAGGTTTGCGGGAATCCGGGTCGTAGTGCTCACTTCGATACGTAGTGATCTCACACTCTTGCCCACTGATTCGAGCGCCAATGGTGCCAAACCGAATGCCAACATCCCAGATCGCCTCGGCAAATCCCTCGAGAAGCTCCAGAATCTGCTCTGGGCGGGCATTTGTGGTGAAATCCAAGTCTGGGGCCTGCCCAAGTCGTCCCAGAAAAGCGTCTCGAACGGGGCCGCCCACGAGCGAGAGTTCAAATCCGGCCGCTAAGAAGCGATTTCCTAGGCTGGAGAGCAAGGGTTTTATAGGCGCTAATTGGGCCGCCGCCTGCTGCGGATCAAAGGTAGGCACTGGTAGAGCGTAGTGAAGTCTGTCGGCGGTTTATCCTGCTTGTATGTCCCCTCGAGTCGCCAAGACCCCGCGCATAGAGGAAGTCAGTGCCGGGGGCTTGGTTCTTGACCGTTCAAGTAGGCCTTGGAAGGCTGCTTTGATTGCGCGTCGCGATCGTCGCGGGCGCCTGATTTGGTCCTTACCTAAGGGTCATGTCGAGGTTGGGGAGACCAACGAGCAAGCAGCCATTCGTGAGGTACATGAGGAAACCGGCATCGAGAGTTCCGTGTTGATGACCCTAGGGACGATCGATTTTTGGTTCATGGCAGAAGACAAACGGATTCACAAGACCGTTCACCACTACATCCTGAATGCGGATGGCGGCGAGCTCAGCGATGAAGATCGAGAAGTCGTTGAAGTCGCCTGGATTCCGATAGATGATGTTGCGGGGAAATTGGCGCATTCGGACGAGCGAAAACTTATGGCACGAGTACCTGAACTCCTTGCCGGATTGGCGGACGCATAAGTGCGTCCATCAATAATATTTCGCGCGTTATTGGGCATCTTTCTTTTATGCGCAACCGCAACATTTGCAAGTCCTGCCCGCGCAGTCGACGCTACTGAAACTAGTGTGCAAGTGGTTCTAGATTCCTTGCTGCCCATCGTCCCAACAACTGATTCCACGCTTCGCATCACCGGTCGCGTCGTGAATGGATCCACGTCAGCTTTGGTTCAACCACGCGTACAAATTCGCTTATCGACGTCTGTGTTGAACGGACGCGAAGGCATAGATGCGGAAATTTATGGACCTGCTTCTTCAAGTCGAGTACTTACAACCATCGACCTCAAGACTGATATCGCGCCCGGATCCCAGTCAGGATTCACCTTCACCCTGCCTTTCACGCAACTCGCACTGACTACCCAAGGTACATATTCATTGGTGATCAATGCTGTCCAGGCAAACCAAACCATGGGCAGCATTCGTACCTACCTGCCTTGGTTTCCCTCGTCTGAAAAAATGCCACGCGCCGTGGGTGTCGTGTGGCTTTGGCCAATAGCTGACTACCCCGCCCGCACTGCAACCAATGTTTTACTCAATGATCAGACCCCGGTCGCTTTATCCAACGGTGGACGTCTCACTGGTCTAATAGATGTAGGCCGTGAATTCAGTTCAACCTTGAGTTGGATGATCGACCCTTCGCTTATTCAAAGTGCCGACCACATTGGTCGTGGTTATCAAGTGGTGCAAGACGGTGAAATCGTGGTCGGAGATCGCAGTTCCAATGCCAGCCGGTGGCTCAATGACTTGCGCGCTGCAATTACGCCGTCGAACTCTCACGCCTTCACGTACGCGGATGTAGACGCCGTCGCTGATCGCCGCAACGGTTTGTCTGCTGACGTTGTGCGAGCAATGACTGTCGCCCCAACTATTGCCACCTCCATTTTGCAGTCGCCGGTTCCGGGTGGTGTGTATTGGGCGCCTAGTGGCCGGTTGGATCAAAAAACTGCCAACGTCTTAGCAAGCGCAGGCGCCACCACTGTTGTGCTGTCTTCCGCGACCATGGCCGGTGACCCCAACGTGCCGCGTCAGGGAATTACTGATTACCCCACCAGTTTCGGCAATCTCAATGCGGTGCTCACTGATCAACGTTTGAGTGCGGCCTTGGTAATGCCACAACGATCGGCTTCGGAAGTGATTCTGGCTCGACAACGCTTCCTAGCTGAAACCGCAGCTATTGCGCAGAGTCCAGTTGCGCGCGCCAACGCACCCCTGACCGTTGTCGCCGCACCGAGTGATGTTCGCTGGTCACCCGTTCCGAGTTTCTTACGATCCGTGCTACGGGCTACTCAGTCAGCTCCATGGATGATTCCCACCACCTTGGCAGCTCTCACCAACAGTCCACGTGGACCGAGTGACCGACTTGCATATGCGTCAGGCGAACGTCAAGAGTTAACCACCGCGTATCTCACACGCTTGAAGGCAGTTCACGCCAAGATCTCTCAACTAACTGCAGTGCAGGAAACCCCAGGCCCAGTAAATACTGCGTATTCCGAAGCACTGCTACGAGCTCAATCCTCGGCTTGGCATGAACAGCCAAGCACTGGCGTGGAGCTTTTAACATCAATCAGTCGAGAACTCACCACCCAAATTAATCAAGTTCGGCCAACATCTAGTGGAACTATCACCTTCTCCGGTGACTCTGGCAATGTTCCCGTGACACTTGCAAATGACAGTGACAGCGCCGTCAACGTGGGGCTTTCACTCATCGGCGAGCCAAGCTCGCGCTTGGAATCAGCTGCTAAGTCCGGCATTGTGATTGAACCTGGACAAAAAGTCAGCGTGGAATTACCCGTACGCATTCTCGGCGGCGATCCATTACCCACCAAAGTTCAGGTGCTCACCCCCGGCGGTGCTTCCTATGGCACTGCCGCAAGCATTACTTTGGTCTCAACCGCCTATGCCCGAGCCGCTGGTTGGGTAGTTCTCGCCGCCTTTGGTGCAATTACCCTGTTTGTGGTTGTGGGAATTACGAGGCGCATTATGCAGGCGAGGGCCACGGATGAGTGAGACGACGAAATCGATGGCGCGATCTAGCGCCATCATGGCCACCGGAACCATCGTTTCGCGCGTCACAGGCATCGGGCGAGACATCACCGCTGCAGCTGCACTTGGTTTCTACCTGGTTTCCGATGCGTATTCACTTGGCAACTCGCTGCCAAACATTGTCTATATTTTAATTATTGGCGGAGCGCTCAACGCCGTATTCATTCCGCAGCTTGTCCGACATATAAAAGACGACCATGACGGTGGGCAGGCCTATTCAGATCGACTTCTCACGCTCGTAGGCGTCACGCTTTTAGTATTTTCGGTTATCGCCGTGCTCTGCGCACCCTTGCTTGTTTCGCTCTACACGCCTTCTGATTATCCTCAAAATGAATTTGATCTCGCTGTGGCGTTTGCGCGCTTGTGCTTACCGCAAATATTTTTCTACGGCGTATACGCCATGCTGAGTCAGGTACTCAACGCTCGAGGGCATTTCGGATTACCGATGTTCGCACCTATCGCAAACAACTTCATCGCGATCACAACTTTTGTTTTGTTCATTGCAATCTCCGGTTCTTCTGCAGCTTCAAGCGGAGTCCTGACTCAGCAGCAAATTCTCATCCTTGGTGTCGGTACCACGCTTGGCGTTGTCGCGCAGTCCGTGATTTTGATTCCCGTGCTCTTTCGACATGGACACACCTATAAGCCTCGCTTTGACTGGCGCGGCGCTGGACTTGGTAAAGCTGGGTCCTTGGCAATGTGGACTGTCGCATTGGTCTTGGTGAATCAGGCAACCAATATTGTCGTTACGCGCCTTGCAGCTCAGGCGAACGTCAATGCTGCCGCCGAAGGGGCAACGGCTGCTGGTCTGACGACGTACCAAAAAGCTCATTTAGTTTTCATGCTGCCGCATAGCGTGATCACTATTTCGATCATCACCGCGATGCTTCCCGCATTGAGTCGATTAGCGCATGCCGGACGCTTTCACGATGTAGGCCGCGAAGTGAGCTCGACTATGCGAATTATCGTCGCTGTGATTGCACCGATTGCCGCGATTCTGTTTGTTCTTGGTGCTGATATCGCGGTCTTGCTCTTTGGCTATGGCGCGGCAACACCTGAGCAGGC
>CAFBMC010000069.1_pt1 | contig 9141 bp, 9 predicted proteins | sample 7268441 | NCBI WGS metagenome assembly CAFBMC01 (sample SAMEA6814051, study PRJEB35770) | freshwater metagenome | biome: Freshwater; feature: Freshwater reservoir; material: water | place: Czech Republic | collected 2017-05-23 | depth 30m m | reverse complement strand
GGTTGGACTGCCACCACGTTGCACGTGACCCAGGACTGTGGTTCGGGCTTCGTGTCCGGTGCGCGCTTCAATTTCGGTGGCAAGCCACTCGCCAATTCCCGACAACTTCACGTGGCCAAATGAGTCCAGTGTCTGATCCTTGGTCACCAAGTTGCCGCCAACAGGTAAAGCTCCTTCAGAGACACAGATAATCGGTGCGTAACTGGCCTTGAATCGCGATTCCACCCAACCCACAACTTCGTCCAGATCAAACGGAACCTCTGGGATCAAAATGCCATTTGCTCCGCCTGCCATACCTGCATGCAGTGCGATCCAGCCAGCATGTCGACCCATGACTTCGCAGATCAGAATGCGGTGATGGGATTCAGCTGTGGTGTGAAGTCGATCGATGGCTTCAGTTGCGATTGTTACCGCGGTGTCAAAGCCGAAGGTGTAGTCAGTGCCACTGAGATCGTTATCGATCGTCTTGGGAACTCCGATGACGTGCACGCCGCGTTCGGTGAGTGTGGTTGCAACACCCAGCGTGTCTTCGCCGCCGATGGCAATAAGGGCATCAATGCCAAGTTCTTTGAGATTACTTTCGATTCGCTCAACGCCACCCTCGATCTTGATCGGGTTCGTACGTGAGGAACCAAGGATTGTGCCACCGCGCGGCAAGATGCCGCGAACAGTCGAAATATCTAACGGCATCGTGACGTTTTCTAGCGGGCCGCGCCAGCCATCGCGAAAGCCGACGAATTCATACCCATAATCGGCAATTCCGCGTCGCACTGCGCCACGAATAACTGCGTTCAGACCTGGGCAGTCGCCGCCGCCTGTGAGGACACCTACGCGCATTGCTCTCCTTTCACCGGCCATGGCTGGCCGAACTTATCCAGCAGCGACGTTCAGCATGTAACCGCTATCATGAGCAAAGGTACACGATTGCTCCCCGAATTTCTCGTTGGCTAGTCCTCGCTACCAACATTGGAAACATCCGCGGGTAACCCTCGAGCAATGAGTTCTTTAGCTTTAGTGGCGTAAATATCCACATATTGCTGACCCGAAAGGGTCTGGACCGCATACATGACTTCATCGGTGACCGACCGCAAGATGAATCTGTCTTCCTCTTGCCCGTAATATTTCGCGAAATCCATCGGTGCACCAACCCGGATTCCCACCCGGCCCAGACTTGGCTTGATCGCGCCGGGAGGTTGGATCTCGAAGGTATTGATCATTGCTACCGGGATGATCGGTACTTTGGACTCAAGGGCCATCCGGGCAACTCCGGTGCGACCTCGAAACAGGGTGCCATTTGGGGAGCGAGTGCCCTCGGGGTAAATACCCAGTAACTCACCTTCGGACAAGATGCGTTGTGCGGTGCGTAAGGCAGCTTCACTGGCTCGACCGCCTGAGCGATCGATAGGAACTTGGCCCACGCCCGCAAAAAAACTCTTAGTCAGCCAGCCTTTGATGCCTTTCCCAGTGAAATATTCACTTTTCGCGAGAAAGGTAATGTGCCGAGAGAAGGCAAGCGGCAAAAAGAAGGAATCCGAGAATGAAACGTGATTGCTCACGAGGATCGCCGGACCGTTTTTCGTGATGTTTTCAGCGCCTTCAATCCAGGGCCGGAACAGCACACGAAGCCATGGGCCGACGACCACATTCTTCAGCACCCAATAGAGCACGGGACTCACTTCCTAACAACGCACCGAAACATAAATCTTTCAATGGCAGACTACCGTCATGTCCTACTTTGGTGGTGAGTGACGGTGAGCACGAACTCCGGCGCGCCCAATGAGGAGGAAGCTTGGCGTTCAATCGTCGCCGACCTTTCCCAAGATCCAGACTTGAAACGCCACACCTTCATCACTCCCCAAACTCCGGCTGCCCCCGTTGAGCCACAACCAGACGCTGACGACGAATTCATTGACGAACTTTTATCCAATGAGCATGAAGAATTCGAACCGCCAGACCCTGGGCCCCTTGAACTACCAGCGCACCCCATTGCCAGATTCGCTTGGGCAGGAGCTCTCGGTGGACCCGTCTTACTGATTTTGTCTAATGTTTTTGATTTCGGAAAATTTGTTTCTGGCATCGCATTAGCTGCATCCGTCATTGGCTTTGTCACACTCATTGCACGGCACTCAGACGAACGTGACGACAACGGTGATAACGGTGCAGTGGTGTAACAGCGGTGTAGTGGCCTAGCGGTGTAGCTAGCGAACTTACCTATCTGTTGGCGGATCCAAATCGATCCACTCGAATACCACTTCGTCGGCGGGAATTGGCTCAGGCGTGGACTGTTGAAAGAGTTGCATTGCGCGACACAACACACATTGCTGGTGCTCAGCAGGATCTGTGTGCGATTGGTGATTCGTAAGCAATGAATCCCTAGCCCATTCGATCATCTGCTGTGCACCACTAGCTAACCCACCAAGATCAAAGCCCTTGCCAGCACTGTCCTCCCCCGAAAACCACCAGGGCGGCTTTTCACTCACGAGAATCCCGCCAAACTTTTGGATCTGGAGCGAATCTCAACACCAGCGAAGCGCCGTTCATCCCACCTCCAGTGATGAGACAGCGCTTGAGCACTGCAGGTAGTTCTAGCTGACGCCTTTGACCATCACAAACTAAGAGCAATGAATCCCCTCGGCGTCCGACGCGAATGTCTGCACCGCGATACAACGGAAAAGTGAATGTGTAATCCTTCTTCACCGCGCTTACAGACCACACGGGTCCTGAGTTTCTTGGCAGGTCTTTTAAGAGTTTGCACAGTGGTCGTAACCTCACCGCAGTTTTCGAAACTTTTGGTCCCCGAGTATCGCGAAACGGAAGTCGGACAACTGGCACGCCGAACTCCTGATCGATGAGCGCTGCTTCTTGCCCCGATTGGCGCGAGGACTTCGATTGCTTTTTCGAAGTCGCAAGATGAGTTTCCTTAACTTTGTTGAGCACCACGGCAGATGTGACGCAGTCGTAAAGTCGCAGGACTCCAGCTACGGAAACAAGCTCGGGCACATCTCTTGTCTCACCGACCAAGACGCAAGTCGCAGCGCGAATATCGTCGCGAGCAGCAACAACGTGGTTCACCAATCGATACCAAGCTGCGATGAGCGCCGCCGGTTCAGGAGCAGATAACTGAGCGGCCGCCGGACCGGTCAGTAGTCGATCAAGCAACATCGGGACGGTGTCCAATAATTGCAATATTCGCAATGCTTCACGAGTCGAACCCATGTCCCAAATAACCACATCAATATTCGGGTTAGCGACGGCGTCGGCAACCAAGCCACCAGTGATGAGTTCATTTAACCCAGCGAGCCCGACAAGTTCGTCAGCTGCCATCGACGCAGCACCAAGACCTTGTAGCCAAACGCCAAAGGTATCGACCGCGTCAGACCACAAAGAAGAGGATTCAATGGGCGCACTCACCGCTGAATTCACTTCAGCAGTGGACAGGCCCGCATCGCGAAAGCCGCGCGCAAGACCACGGGCAACACTGGAAACCCCAGATCCGCCGACACCACTAACGAGAAGTAGCTCCATGACTCTCCACCCGAACTTTCAATCCCTTGAGTGCCGTTTCAACAATGGTCTGTTCAGCCTTGCGCTTCAGCATCCCTAACATCGGCATTTTAATATCAACGGTCAGGGCATAACTCACTTCGGTGTCGCCATTGTCGGCCGCATTCAAGCTGTAGGACCCATCCATCACCGTGAGCACTGTTGCACCTACGAGCGTCCAAGAAACAGACGATGTGTCGTTCCAGGTATAGGCCAGTTCGTACGTGTCTTTAATTATTCCAGCATCTAGCACGAACCGAGCGCGTATTGGCCGACCGTTCTCTGATTCCAAAATTTCAACGGAGGTAATGCCCTCGCTCCACTGCGGGTACGACTGCAAGTCAGCAATGACTTGCAGTATTTCCGGAGGTGACGCCTCGATCCAGATGCGTGATTCAGTGCGTTGCGCCATCAGACTCCTCCAACTCCAGAACGTACGGAGCCCTCTTGGCATTGAAGTGACCGACATTGATGCACTCGGTGCGACCAATACGAGCCCGGCTATGTAAAGGCTGGTGCACATGACCAAAGACATGAAAACGAGGCTGCACACGCTCAATGTAGGCGTTGATCGCAGCGCTACCCACTTCGAAGCGCCGAGCGACAACGTCATACGTTAATTGCGGGAGTTGCGGTGGAATATGCGTAAACAACACATCAACAGGGCCGAGTTGATCCAATTTTTCTGCATAGGCAACTGGATCGAGTTCGTATGGGGTGCGCATTGGGCTGACTAGCCCACCCCCCACAAAGCCCATCCTTATTCCCGCTACCTCCACGACTTCACCATCGATAATGCGATGGCCGGGCTTGAGGTAGTCATCCCACATCGCTGGGATATCAACGTTGCCGTAGGTCATCAATGCAGGCTGCGGCATCGTGTTAAACATCGATTCATACTGTCGCCGGATATGAGTTTCCATTGCAGCCCGGCGATCGCCGGGACTGACCACTCCTAGCGTCGCCCAAGCAGAAGCGCTGAGTTCACGCGCATCTTCAAAACGCCCCGCTGTGCGGGCTGCGATGTAGGCCCTGGCATGAGCCTCGCCGAAAAGTTCCGCATAGATTCCCTGAGAAGGATCGTCATAATCCAGATAGAGAATCAAATCGCCAAGACATACGAATAGATCGGATCCCTTATCTGCGCCAATGAGCGCACTAGCTGCCCCGTGGACATCAGAGACGACATTTATACGGATCACAAGAGCAGAATGCCACGCGATCATCTGCAAGGTAGCCGCCGGATCGCGTAGGTTGGTATCCAGATCAATATTTATGGCCCGTAGATCGAAAATTAAGGGAGTTCGTATGCTTCAGGAATTCAGTATTCCGATCCCTTCCGGGTCACCGAGTGCTCCAAACCTGTCGTGTCACGTCATCACCAACGCTCGCACCCACCCCGATCAGGTGGTGTTCAAAGTGCGCGAGGGCGCACGAATTCGCGACATCACTTGTGCACAATTCCACGAGGAAGTTCGCGCAGTTGCAAAAGGCTTGATGGCCTTGGGTGTCGACTTTGGTCAGCGAGTAGGCCTCATGTCGCGTACGCGCTATGAATGGACCCTTTTTGACTACGCGATTGGGTACGCGGGAGCGGTCAGCGTGCCAATCTACGAAACTTCATCAGCTGAGCAAGTGCATTGGATTCTGGAGGATTCCGGTTCCGTTGCAGTAATTCTCGAAAGTGAAAAGAATAAGAAGCTCTACGAGTCCGTTTCTGCGGGTTTAACTGCGGTGACTCATACATGGGTCATCGATGATGGCTGTGTTGCGTACCTTAAAACAGCCGGGCTTGAAATCAGTGATGAAGCACTGAGCTCAAGGCAATCACTCGCTGGTTTGGATGATGCTGCAACGATTATTTACACTTCTGGCACCACCGGAAGACCAAAGGGTTGTGTGCTGACGCACGGCAACTTTGTCTCCGAGGTTGATGGGGCGCTTGTTGTATTCGCAGATATTTTACTTGCACCACTTGCCTCGACCTTGCTGTTCTTGCCGCTCGCACACGTCTTTGGTCGCATCATTGAACTTGCCGTGGTGCAAGGTCGCACGCTTATGGGCTACTGCTCAGACACCAAAACCTTGGTTCCAGAACTACAAGAGTTCGAGCCGACTTTCATCCTCGCCGTTCCTCGGGTATTCGAAAAGGTCTACAACTCTGCTCAGCAAAGTGCAGTAGCTGGTGGCAAAGGCAAGATTTTTGAGGCATCTGTGACCACAGCCGTCGCCTACAGCAAGGCTATGGAATCAGGCTCACCGCATGTTGGCCTGCGTATCAAGCATCACGTCTTTGAGCTGTTGGTGTACAAGAAGATTCGCGCGGCTATGGGCGGCAAAGTCCAATATGCAATCTCTGGCGGTGCACCACTTGGAGTCCGACTTGGGCATTTCTTTCGCGGTACCGGTGTTGAAGTCTATGAAGGATACGGACTGACTGAAACGGCCTCTGCCATAACTGCCACCCGCCCTGGAGCAGTAAAGATTGGCACTGTTGGACAGCCAATGCCGGGAACCACGATTCTCATCGCAGAAGACGGGGAAATCCTGGCCAAGGGGGGGCAGATATTTACGAGCTACCTCAATAATGATCGATCGACTCAAGACTGCTTCACTTCTGATGGTTGGTTTCACACTGGCGATATTGGTGCACTCGACGATGACGGTTTCTTGTACATCACCGGAAGGAAAAAAGAAATCATCGTCACTGCCGGCGGCAAAAACGTGGCACCCGCAGTACTTGAAGATCGAATTCGCGCAAACTGGCTCGTGTCTAACTGTCTGGTCGTCGGCGAAGCCAAGCCATATATCGCGGCAATCATCACTTTGGATGAAGAAGCATTTCCAGCCTGGCTTGCACTTGAAGGCAAACCAACTGGCGGCACCATCGCCCAATATGTCAATGACCCCGCACTCCATCTTGCAATTCAAGCCGCAATTGATGAAGCCAATGCTGCGGTTTCAAACGCCGAGGCTATTAAGAAATTTGTGGTCTTGGACCATGACTGGACCGAAATTGACGGTCATCTGACTCCGTCGTTAAAACTCAAGCGGTCAGTAGTTCAGCGCAACTATCAGGAAGAAATTGAACGCCTGTACATGAATTAAAGAACGCGACCTATGCCGGTGAAGTAGGTGCGATACCAAGGCCCAAGTACGGCACTGATTTCAACACCATCGCCAGGGTTTGCAGCATGCACCATCTTGCCGCCGCCGATGTACATGCCGACATGGTGCACACTGCCGCCAAAGTAAAAGACCAGATCGCCAGGCTTTGCTTGGCTCAACGAGATCTTGCGGGACTTGCTGTACTGCGAATAGCTGTAATGCGGAAGCGACACTCCGGCTTGACGCCAGGCCGCCATGGTCAACCCAGAACAGTCAAATGTCGTTGGTCCAGCGTGGGCAGCAATGTATCGATTGCCCACCTTAGAAAGGGCGTATCGAACTGCCTTGGCTGCGCGTGGATTCACGCCAGGGATCGGGCGGTTTGAAATCTGTTTCTTGGCCTTTTTTGCTGCAGCCATTGAAGCTTTTTTAGCCTTGGCCGCGATAGCTGCCAGCCTGCGTCGCTCTTCAACTTGTAGGCCGGCAAGGACGGCGCTCGCTGCGCGCAATTGCTGGTCGGCTTCGCGCTTGGATCCCGCCATTTCGTTGCGCACACCTTGAGCGATCGTTTCTTTCGCGGCCATCTCAGCCTGAGTTTGAGCTAGACGTAGGCGAGCTGTTTGGGTCCGTCGAATCGAGGCGGTCTGGGCTTTTGCTACTTGGTCAACCGCTGCTGCTTGCGAAAGGAACTGGCTGGGATCATCAGCGAGCAAAATCTGAAGTGAACTATCCATACCGCCACCGATATACGTGGCACGGGCCAAATTATCAACAGCACCTCGAACCGTATTGAGTTCGGTTTGTTGGCGGCGGGCTTTGGAGCGCAGGACCGCGATTGTTGACTCAACATCGCTCAGGCGCCCTTGGGCCTGGTTATAGCGCTCAGTGGCTGCCTCAGCCTTAGCCTGCAAGTCCATGACTTGATTACGAACAGCGGCGAGTTTGCCTGGATCAGCAGCAACTGGACCCGTTGATAGTGAGAGAAGACTGCCCAGAGCCAGAACCGTGCCCAGAACAGCAGCGATACCGCGATCTCGTCGCCGGGCCAAGGGGCACATCCTTTCTCCGTGGCTCATTGACCAGTACTTGTTCGATGCTTGTCCATTTTGGACGCATCTCACACACCGATCGTTCCGAGGCTCTTTCGCAGGATTTCCCCTGATCAAGAACACCCGACGGTAACACGACGGGCTATCCGGCCCGTCTTTTCGCACCCGAATTTGGGGTCAAAGCTCCCCCAGTTATGAGGCGCAGAGGCGGAATGAGGCCGCTTTGGGCCAACACAGCCATAGCGGCCACGTGCTCATCCGCGATGACCGCAGAGGAGGAGCCAACTGATCCAGGCAGGCCAAGAAGGACCGAAACCACGCAATCTCCACAGGCAAGAGGAGCTGCCGTGCATTGCTCGCAATCAATATTCATGACTAGAAGGTAGAAACAGGGTCTGACATTGCCCAACAGATTTGCATCTGGGCCCCTAAGCGGGAGTTAGACGCCGCCGTCTCCGGGACCTTCGCTAGCTGGACCACCGAATTCTGGACGCGCAACGATTTCAACGGCATCGCTGGCATTGCACCAACGGCACTGGATCTTTTCCACTTCTTCACTTAGGACTTCACGCTCTTCAACCGCGGGAACACCGGCCATATCTAGATGCCAGAACTCCTGAACCCGAGAGGATCGCACCACAGTAAAACGGGTGAGGTTGCCGCAATGGGCACAGCGAAAGCGGGAATTGTCGTCAGGAAGAGTATTTGCCACGTGCCGAACTCTAACGCTCTTTTTGGGGATGGCGACCTCTCAGTGTCATAGGCGGGACGTAACCTGCATTACATGTACGAGCAGATGGCCACCGAAGATCTCGGCCAGCCGCTAAACCTCATCACCTTTGTCATCGTCGACCTGGAGACAACAGGCGGTAGCCCGGCTTCGGCTGGCATTACTGAGATCGGCGCAGTAAAAGTGCGAGGAGGTGAGGTGCTGGGTGAATTTGCCACCCTCATCAATCCACAAGTTGATATTCCCCCTTTCATTGCTGCACTCACGGGCATAACCAATGCCCTCGTTGCTCATTCCCCTACTTTGCGCGGAGTGATGCCTTCACTTTTAGAGTTCATCGGCGATGCCGTAGTAGTGGCACATAACGCACCCTTTGATGTTGGATTCCTCACTCATGCCTGCGTTGCACAAGGAATCGCATGGCCAAAACCCGCAGTAGTCGACACTGCGCGCCTTGCCAGAGTCACGCTCAAACGCGATGAAGTCACCAACTGCAAACTGGGAACTCTTGCCGCGTTCTTCCATTCGCCAACCACACCAACCCACCGCGCACTTGATGATGCGCGCGCAACAGTTGACGTCTTGCACGGCCTCATCGAACGCGTGGCCAATCTTGGTGTTGTCACCCTTGAAGATTTACAGGCCTTCACCTCGAAAGTAAGCCCTAAACAACGCGAAAAGCGTCACCTTGCAAACGGTTTACCCAATAGC
>CAFBMC010000068.1_pt1 | contig 9179 bp, 8 predicted proteins | sample 7268441 | NCBI WGS metagenome assembly CAFBMC01 (sample SAMEA6814051, study PRJEB35770) | freshwater metagenome | biome: Freshwater; feature: Freshwater reservoir; material: water | place: Czech Republic | collected 2017-05-23 | depth 30m m | reverse complement strand
TGGTGGCAAGGCTCCCGAAGCCTACGCCTGGTAATTCGCCCGCTGTCGCGATAACCAGGAGCGGTCGCGTACCTTCACCTCATGCATAAGTTTGTCGGGTTTATTCAGGCAAGTCATGCTGCCCCGACGGGTGCCGTAACGATCGTCTTCACTATTTTTGCATGGACTCTGGGGTGGAGGAACTGGGAGCTAGCCGGCGTATTCCTAGCAGTGCTTATTGGGCAACTTTCGGTGGGATGGAGCAACGACGCATTCGATGCTTCGCTTGATCAACGCAGTAATAGACTCCAAAAGCCGACGATTGCTTACGCCCTTCAACCGAGCTCATTGTGGATCGCGGCTTTTGTTGCTCTATCAACATCATGTGCATTGAGTTGGATTGTTGCGGGATGGGTCGGCGGAACATTCCATGTCTTCGCACTATCAATGGCTTGGGTTTACAACACTGTGCTGTCACGAACCTGGTGGTCGTGGCTTCCATATGCTCTAGCCTTCGGCGCAATACCGGCTTTTTTATCCTATGGCCTCAACAACCAATCACCACAGCTCTGGATGATTGCGATTTTTGCAATTGTCGGAGTGAGCGCTCACATCGCCAATGCGATTCCTGATATTGAGTCTGACAAAGCTGCTGGTTTACAAGGCTTCGTCATCATCATGGGGCTCAGGAAGGCCACTGGGATCTGCTGGGCTTTACTTGGTGCCGGCACTCTAATCTTGGCGATGGTAACTTCTGCATCGAGTTATTGGATCCCGCTGCTCCTCACTGGCACGCTGCTCTGCGCAGTTGGGTATTCATGGAAATCTCCGCGTCGTGATGCCATGTTTTCAGCGATTCTTGCTGTCGTCATCATTGAAGTTGTTGTTCTGCTTATTGCAACAACGCAGCAGTCAAGTGGTGGGTAGATTGCTCCCTACGAGTTTGGTCAAAGCAATCACATAATTCTTGCCATAGTGTTTAGCGCACTTAGGGCAGGTTGTGTAGAAGAAGTACACGTCGCCGGCAACTCTGCCAAGTGATCTCGCATATTTGCGAATGCCATCCATCCACACTTTCGCATCACCATATGGACCTTCGAAGACTTTGGACGCAAACTCGCCATCAAGGATGACGTTGTCGGCACCCGGCACTGGTGCCGTGACTGCGTAGAGATGCTCTGCTTGCCAGGGCGAGAGGTCACGACTCAGAGTCATCACCTGATTTGGCGGCATTGACACGTGTGCCCTCTGTGCTTCTTGTTGCAACTTGGTCATCACACCGGCCATGTTTAGTGGAACATACATAAAACTGCGCGTGCGCAACCTCATGAATTGTTGATTTTGAAAATCCACAACCTTCTGATCCCACTGGTCAATGTCAGGGACTGCACAGCACTGCGTTTCATTGATGTCCGTATAGGTCGCAGGAAGACTCATGACATTCCTTTCTTATCGCACACTTTCTTTGCTTACGTTTCCAACGGTAGGTTCTAATGATTGATCGCCACACTTGCAACGTTCTTCATGTTTGGGCAATGGAAGTACTGATAGTTCAGTGAACAGTCGTGCACCCGCGCGCATTGAGTTCTCTTGCGTAGGTGCAAAATTTTTCATGTCATGAGGGATTGCGCCATGAGAAGTGAAAAATGATGACTTATACATCAAAAACTAGGTGAATATTAGGATAATTCGTATATTTGTGCGTAAATACATGGGTGTCATTTAGCGAAATTCCTCGAGTAAAGAGCTCACCAAAGAAACTTTTACGGAAGTGCATAATTTTCGCGCTCTGCCCCACCGCGATGTTCGCCTCGCTTTCACCGGCATATGCCAACTCCGCTGATTTGCAATACACCCCCGATTTTGGTGCATCAATTTCCTATGCAGCTGTGGCTGGCGAGGCGCTGACTTTAGGCGCTGACACTTCGTTCCAAGGAAATGCTGGTGCTCACCACAAAGGTGCTGCAATCGGCTCCGATGAATTCAATTCGGCTCTAGCGGTTCAGAGTTCCATTAACTCATTATCTTCTGCGTCAATTGCTTCCGAGCTCGGTGGGCAAATACTCACTCCCGGTGTCTATTCGACTGATGCCGCTTTAGCGCTGACATCACTTGTCACCCTTGATGCTCAGGGTGCCTCTGGTGCGATCTTCGTCATTCGCACACCAGCAGCAATGAACACGGCCGCGGGTGCCGAAGTACGCCTACTTAATGGTGCCCAGGCTGCAAATGTGCTCTGGAGTATCGGGGGCGCACTAACTTCAGGAGCAGGAACGACCTTGCAAGGTCATTTTTACACTGGTGGCGCGATCACAACCGGAGCGGGAACACGGACGTCCGGGCAACTCGTAGCACAGGCTGCAATCACCCTGGGTGCAGGAACAACAGTCACCAATGACCTCGCGATTCCCAAACCTAGTTTGATCTGGCTCAATGACTTGGTGTCTGCTGCTTCTCAAGGCCAAGAATTCCGTCACGAACTCGCAGTGGCCAGTTCAGTTTCACCAACAGCGACAGAAACTGAAGCCACTTTCGTGATTAATGCGGGTCTTCTTCCTAACGGACTTCAACTCGACGGTGACACGGGAGTAATTACTGGCGTGCCAACCGAAGCTGGCGTCTATACCTTTGATGTCAGCGGAAATCTCGATGGCCACACCGGCACTTCACAAACATATGTGCTGACTATCCGAACAGCCGCGGTAAATACAACCCCTCCAATTACCATGAGTCCCACGACGCCGCCTGCTGTCGCTAGCCCTTCTATCCCTGCCGCAAACACCCCAACCGCTGCGAGACCACCTGCTGCGACGACGGGCGCTTCGGCAAATACGAGTGGCGCAACCGCACCCACTCGAGTATCTGCACCAAATACTTCGACCACGTCGAATCCTTCGAGTGCACCAAAGTCAGCTGAACTGGCGAGTCCTAGTCAGCAAGGTTCAGGATCGAATCCTGTGGGGCAATCGACAAATAGTTACTTCGCAGATTTAACTGCCGTGAGTATCAAATTACTTCAACCAAACTTTTTCCGTGGAATCAATGCTCAGGAATTTGCATCCATTAACCCGCGGGCGATTGCAGGTTTACGCGCTCCTCAGATTCGGGCACTGGCACCCAACAAATTCACGAGAATGACCCCAAGGCAGTTCGATTACTTCAGCAAGGCGCAGATTGCGGTGCTTTCGGGGCGCCAACTCAATGCGCTCCCCCTTCGAACCGTTGATTCAATTTCGCGAGTCCAGCTCAAGGCACTCAGCAAGTTTGCCGGCTCTACTCTGACTCCTAGGTCCATTGCCGCACTGAATCCAAAGGCAGTTTGGTCGATCCCAAATTCCATTTACCGCAAGATGACCTGGTCTCAACAACGAGCCATGAAAATTGCTGCCGGATGGATCAAGTAACTCAGGCGCGAACCTTGCAGCCGGTCTGCCACCGGAATCAAAGATCTTTCGATCTTGAGAAGCGTGATCAGCCGGTTAGCGATGTCTTTTCAGGAAGTGAAACACGTCACTTGCACTGCGTTGCAGACTTGCAACACATTGCAAGTCATGAGGAAAGCCTAAGTTACTTTCACACGTGTGATTGTTCAAGCACGAATAACGGATGAACATTAGGACTTTCGAAATAATGGTGACACAGTGACAACGTGTTATATGAGGGTAAAAGTCGTTTTCACAAATTTCTAAAGAACAAGACCCGTGTCTTTGTTGTGGCGTCTTTGTGCCCTGTTGCAATCCTGACTTTTGTTCATCCTGCGAATGCTGACATCGTTAACACCGAGTTCACCCCCAATTTTGGTTCTTCCATTTCCTACACCGCCGTTGCTGGTGCAGCCCTGACCGTAGGCGCAGGGACCACTTCTCAAGGTAATGCGGGAACTGCCCAGTTGAGCGATGCCTCTGCTTCCAGCGCTCTTGCCGACGCGTTCGTGGTGAAGTCGTCGATGGATTCTTTAAGTGCTCCAGCCACGCTTACTCCAAATCTTGGCGGGCAAACGCTCACTCCCGGTGTGTATTTCTCCGGCGCGGCTCTCACCCTGAACACAGATATGAACCTTGATGCGCAGGGTGACACCGGTGCGGTCTTCGTGATCCGCACGCCAGCAGCTGTGGATGTTGCAGCGGGCGCAAAAATACACTTACTCGGCGGAGCCCAAGCTGCCAATGTGTTCTGGAGTGTCGGTGGAGCAATTTCGGTCGGAGCAGGCGCCGGACTTATTGGCCATTACTACTCAGTCACGGTTATTGCCATAGGAGCAAATGCGACCGTATCGGGGCAATTATTTGCACGGGCTGCTATCGCATTAGGTGCCGGTGTCTCTATGACTAACGATCTTGCAATCCCAAGACCGACCATAGTTTGGTTGAGCGATTCCGTTTCACCTGGCATTAAGGGTGTGAATTACACAGCAAACCTGACTGTCGCGAAAGCAACTTCACCGTCAGTAATCGAATCAACTGCAACTTTCACTCTTGATTCAGGTGCCCTGCCCGCAGGACTCACTCTTAATTCCGCAACAGGAAGGATTTCAGGCACACCAGCTTCCGAAGGTATCTACACCTTTGGTGTTGACGGGCACCTATTTGGCTATTCAGTAATTTCCACTACGCACACCTTCACAATTCAGCCTGTACCTGTGCCTGTACCTGTGCCTGTACCTGTGCCTGTACCCGTGGCGCATGCCCCAGCTGACACGGGTGGATCTGCACCAGCAGCTCCGACGCCAGTGCCAACCCCAGCGACCATTCGCGGTTCTGCCTCGCCACTGTCACCTTCGGGAATTTCAACACCCGCAGGCAACACCACAGTGAATACACCAACCCCTATAGGCAGCGGGACTGACCGGCTGGGTGCGTCTGTTGTCGCGCATGCTGAATTGACTCTGGCTAACATTATTTCTCTTCCCCCAAGCTACTTTCACGATCTCAACGCTGAAGAATTCGCGCTAATCCAAGCAGGATCGATTGCAGGGTTGCGTGCAACTCAGATTCAAGTTCTCACGCCAAATGCACTTTCCAAAATGACTCCGCGCCAATTGGCTGTGCTTAATAAGAGTCAGATCTCAAGTTTTTCAGGGCAGCAGCTCAATGCACTCCCATTCAATACTCATCGGGCCCTTTCGAGCTCCCAAATACGGTCGATCAGTAAGTCTGCGGGAGTTGATCTCTCTCCTCGGACTATTTCAGAATTAGATTCCAAAGCCGTCTTATCAATTCCGAACACAATTTATCGTGCAATGTCGCCAGCACAACAGCGAGCAATGAATCGTGCCGACGGTCGTAATTTGAGTAAGCCGGCTCAGAACAGTTCAACGCCAAAAAGTAGTGCCTGCTCTATCCCAGCGATTCAGGCCTTTAACCCATCGAAGAGCAAGTCTTCCGTCAAAGTGCTCGCGCAACCAGCCAAAGTCTGTCGCAACAATCTCGCTACGTAACTGACGTCTTCGCTTGACTAGTTCAGTCTCGCTTTACCGATATCGCCTGCAGAGCAAATGAATTTGATATCTTTTACGTATGACCTTGGTAAAGATCAATGCCATCAACGTACCCGCCCCGGCTGGTCCGGAATTAGAGAAGCGCTTCGCTGCTCAAGCCAATGCGCTAGACGGAGTTGCTGGCTTCCTCGGCTTTCAATTGCTGCGTCCTGTTGCGGGTGAAGATCGCTACTTTGTGGTGACACATTGGGCTGATGAAGAGTCATTCCAAAATTGGCGCACGAGCGGATCTGCGCATGCTGCACATGGTGGCGAACGAAGCAATCCAGTGTCTTCCGGTGCAAGTTTGCTTGAGTTTGAAGTTGTGCTTGAGGTCAAAGTTTGATCCTTTGCATTACTTCTTGTGAAAATCCTGTGTGCCGAGATAAGGCTCACAGGTATAGGGCAAATTCACTTTTGCCCACGTCGTTCCTTTGCTTAATTCGTCATTCCATGTGAGTGTTAATCGATTCTTCGTCGTCAGAGATTCTGAAACACGAAAGATTTCTACACGTAGCCGATATCGAATCACGATGGCTATCCCACCTACCGGTGGATGAATGACGAGCATTGAAATTGCAGCTTGCAATTTCAACTTTGAAAGAATGGCGGGAACCCGTAATGGCTGGTTTACTTTCGAAAAGAAATAGAACGAGAACCACGCTACTGGCAAGTGCGCTAGGCGCAACATTTCTGTTGTCAGCCTGCGGTAGTTCTACGACAGATGCAGCAGACGCCACAAATACCGGAGATTGCACGCCTTCGCAAGGCGTCACTGCAGATGCAGTGAAGGTGGGAATCATCTTCCCTCAATCAGGCCCAGCAGCTGCAACTTTTTCTGAATTCGATCGCGCTGCACAACTTCGCTTCAAGGAAGAAAATGACAAAGGTGGCGTCAACGGACGGCAAATCATTGCAACCGTCTATGACGATAAATCTGATGGTGCAACTCAGGTGACGGTGGCCAATAAGGCTCTCCTATCTGACAAGGTCTTTGGCATTGTTGCTGCTTCCCAAGCTGACACGATGTATCCAGAATTGAACCGTCAGAATGTGCCAACCACTGGGCTGAGCAGTTTGCCACCATACGGAACTGATCTCAATACCTTTGGTTTTAACGGGTCATTCACGGGCAACTACTTATCTACAGCTGCTGCCGAACGTTTCGCTGTCGACGGAACCAACGACATCGCAGTTGTTAGTCACTCATCACCTGGTGCGCGATCCTCAGCGAGCGGCTTCTTGGCGACTGCTCCAACCGCTGGACTAAATGAGGCCGTTTCAATCAACGACATGCCAGTGGGCACTTTCGATGCCACAGCAATGGCACTAAAGATCAAACAATCAGGAGCCAATGGCGTGTATTCGATCTCATTGATCGAGTCCGGCATCTCGCTACTCTCAGCACTCAAGCAACAAGGTGTCACGATCGATACCTTCATGATGGCTCTCTTGAGTTCACCTGAGTATGTTGCTTCCTCAAATGGTTTGCTTGAGGGCGTCATCGGCGCACCTTCGGGCTTCAAGCCCCTGATGATTCAAGATGAAAGCGTGCAGTCTTACGTGAGTGCAATGGAAGCTGCCGGCTATGACCCATACGTAGCCTTCGCTCCCATCGGCTACATGTCGGCAGATCTCATGATTCGCGGTTTACAAGAAGCAGGAACTTGCGTCACGAAAGAGAACTTCGTCAATAACCTTCGACAGGTAACTGACTACAGCGGCGCCGGCCTCGGTGTAGCTCCGGTTTCTTACCAGCCAGGAGTCAACCCAACAGGTGATCCAAGTAAGTGCGCCTGGTTTGTGACCGTGCTAAACGACACGCTCGTGCCTGACGCAGCTGCAACTTGTGGCGAACTCATCGCGACCAGCTAGGACGCAGTTTCACTGAAAAGCAACATGACTGAGCTCGAACAGAACGAGATTGCTACACAGGTGGGGCGTGAGTCGAGATACTTCGATTCACGCCCTACCTGTGTTTGCGTTAGATGCTCAACTTTCCGTGATTTCAGGAGTTGCGTTAGCGAATTGGCTCGCATACAAGTCAAAGTAGGCACCCTCACGCTGCATCAATTCTTCGTGACTGCCTTGTTCAACGATGCTGCCTTTGTCGAGTACCAAGATCGTGTCAGCATCTCTGATCGTTGACAGCCGGTGTGCGATAACGAAAGCCGTGCGACCTTTGCGTAGCCGCGCCATTGCCTCTTGAACGAGGACTTCTGTTCTGGTGTCTACCGAACTTGTGGCCTCGTCAAGAATCAAGATGGTGGGATCTGCCAGGAAGGCTCGAGCGATAGTGAGAAGCTGGCGCTCACCTGTTGACACATTGGATGATTCACCGTCAAGCATCGTGTCGTAACCGTGTGGCAACGTGCGCACAAGTCGATCAACGTAGGCTGCTTTCGCTGCTTGAATCACTTCTTCTTCAGTGGCGGTGCCTTTGGATCCGTAAGCAATATTTTCACGCACAGTGCCAGTAAATAGCCAGGTGTCTTGCAGGACCATGCCGAAGGTGCCGCGCAGATCGTTCCGAGTCATTTCGCGAATATTGACACCATCAAGGAAAATCGCTCCACCGTTGAGTTCATAGAATCTCATCAGCAGGTTCACGAGCGTAGTTTTTCCGGCACCCGTTGGCCCGACTATCGCCACGACTTCACCCGGCTTAACGTGCAGGTTGAGATCTTCAATCAGTGGAGTGTCTTCTTTATACCGGAAACTTACGTGTTCAAAATCCACTTGGCCTTGGGCTGAGGGCTTTGACACACCTGGCCTTTCGGACTCAACAAAATCAGGTTCTTCTTCTTGCTCGTCAAGTACCTCAAAGACTCGCTCAGCAGAAGCAATACCTGACTGCAACATGTTGATGATTCCGGCAAGTTGGTTGATTGGCATCGTGAACTGACGGGAATATTGAATGAAAGCCTGGACATCGCCAAGACTGATCGATCCGGTCGCGACTTTGAATCCCCCGATGACGGCGATGAGCACATAGTTGAGGTTGGCAATAACCATCATTGCGGGTTGCGCAATTCCTGAAAAGAATTGAGCCTTAAAACTTGCCTCGTACATGCGCTCGTTTGCCGTGCGGAAATCTTCAATTGCCTTCCCGCGGTGGCCATATAACTTCACTAACTCATGGCCGCTATACATTTCCTCGACGTGGCCGTTAAGAGTTCCCGTCCATTTCCACTGCTTACCAAAGTAGGGCTGGGCTTTTTTAGCAACACTTAGAGTGACGAAGAATGACAGAGGCACTGTCAGCAGCGAAATAAGCGCAAGAACCGGACTGATCCACAGCATCATTGCCAAGACACCTATGACGGTGAGGCTTGAAGTGACTGTTTGAGCCAGGGTCTGCTGCAAGGTCATCGAGATATTGTCGATGTCGTTCGTTACTCGACTGAGTAGATCGCCACGAGCATTCTTGTCGTAATAGCTCAGTGGAAGCCTTGCAAGCTTTGCATCTACTTCTTCTCGCAGGCGATACATGGTGCGCTGAGTAACCCCCGCCATGAGATAGGTCTGGATCCACATAAACGATGAACTCAAGACGTATACGACAACGACAATTGCAAGCACACGAGCAAGCGCCGCAAAGTCCACACCCGCCCCGGCTACCACATTCATCGAACCCAATAAATCTGCTTGAGTTGTACTACCTGTGGCCTGCAGATTCTGAATTGCTTCTGCTTGGGTCATGCCAGCAGGGATTTTGTTCGAC
>CAFBMC010000067.1_pt1 | contig 9327 bp, 6 predicted proteins | sample 7268441 | NCBI WGS metagenome assembly CAFBMC01 (sample SAMEA6814051, study PRJEB35770) | freshwater metagenome | biome: Freshwater; feature: Freshwater reservoir; material: water | place: Czech Republic | collected 2017-05-23 | depth 30m m | reverse complement strand
TGGATCTTTTTGAGCCATCGCCCGTAAGCCAATGCCGTCGCGCAAATAGTCCATCTCATAGAGATGTTCACGCCACTTGCGGTCCAGAACAGAAAGAATCACGCGCCGCTCGAGTTCGCGGGTGACTTCTTCTCCCAGCGACTCTTCTCGATCGTCATACGAAGCTTGAGCATCATCGACTAATTCGCGTGTAAGGAAGTCAGTGGTGAGCCCACCCCGGTCGCCGCCACCCGCCTCAATAATTTCAGCGACAGACAAATCGATTGGGTACAACTGCTTGAGCGCAGTCCAGAGTTGATCAAGATCCCAATCCTGCGCATATCCAGCTTCCGTTGCACCGCGCACATAACTATCAACAGTGTCCGAGATGAAACTACGCACTTGCTCTTCAATGTCTTCGCCTTCAAGAACTCGACGGCGCTCTGCGTAGACAACCAGACGCTGACGATTGAGCACATCGTCATATTTCAACACATCTTTACGGATTTCGAAGTTGCGAGCTTCAACTTGGCCTTGAGCACTGCGAATGGCATTACTCACCATTTTGGCTTCAATTGGTACGTCATCTGGAACGTTGAAGCGGCGTAGGAAGGCATCGACCATATCCGACTTGAAAAGTCGCATGAGGTCGTCTTCAAGCGAAAGGTAAAACTGTGAGGCACCGGGATCACCCTGGCGTCCGGATCGTCCGCGCAACTGGTTATCGATGCGACGCGATTCATGACGTTCGGTTCCCAGTACATACAAACCACCTGCAGCAATGACTTCAGCATGCTCAGCTGCGACCGCCGCTGTGGCCTGCTCTAGTGCGCCTGACCATGCTGCGTTGTAAGCGTCAGGATCCTCACTTGAAATCAACCCACGCTGCGCAAGTGCTGCCGCTGCCATAGTTTCTGGGTTGCCACCAAGCATGATGTCGGTACCACGGCCTGCCATGTTGGTCGAAACTGTTACCGCGCCTTTACGTCCTGCTTGAGCAACGATTTGTGCTTCGCGGTCGTGGTACTTCGCATTCAACACCTCATGTGGAACACCATTTTGGCGAAGCAACTTGCTCAAGTTTTCAGACTTCTCAACCGATGTTGTGCCCACAAGCACCGGCTGACCGATGGCATGACGTCCGACGATGTCGGTGATCACTGCCTGCAGTTTCGCTTCTTCGGTGCGGTAGATGGCATCAGCTTGATCGATGCGGATCATGTCTCGGTTGGTAGGGATTTGCACGACGCCAAGGTTGTAAATCTGGGAGAACTCGTTGGCCTCGGTCATCGCGGTGCCCGTCATCCCTGACAGACGTCCGTAAAGGCGGAAGAAGTTCTGCAAAGTGACCGTGGCCAATGTCTGGTTCTCAGCCTTAATTTCGACGCCTTCTTTGGCTTCAATCGACTGATGCAAACCTTCGTTGTAGCGGCGCCCTGACAAAATTCGTCCGGTATGTTCATCAACGATGAGCACTTCGCCATCCATCACAACGTAGTCGCGATCCTTCTTAAATAGCTCCTTAGCCCGGATTGCGTTATTGAGGTAACCCACGAGTGGCGTGTTCACTGTGTCATACAAATTGTCAATGCCAATTTGATCTTCGACAGTGTCAATAGCAGCTTCGAGCACACCGACAGTCTTTTTCTTCTCATCGATTTCGTAGTCACGATCTATCTTGAGAATATTTGCGATTCGAGCAAATTCTGCGTACCACGTAGTGGCCTGGTCAGCTGGTCCACTGATAATCAGCGGCGTACGAGCCTCATCAATAAGAATAGAGTCAACTTCGTCGACTACCGCAAAATGATGTCCACGTTGAACGAGTTCCTCGCTACTCCATGCCATGTTGTCGCGCAGATAATCGAAACCAAATTCGTTATTCGTGCCGTAGGTGATGTCAGCGTCGTACTGCACTTTGCGTTCTACTGGAGTCATGTGTGACAAAATCACACCAACTTCAAGTCCCAAGAATTTATGAATGCGTCCCATGCGCTCAGAGTCACGCTCGGCCAAGTAATCGTTCACCGTGACAACATGCACGCCATTACCTGCGAGCGCGTTGAGGTATGAAGGCAACGTAGCGACGAGGGTTTTGCCTTCTCCAGTTTTCATCTCGGCAATATTTCCCGAGTGCAGGGCTGCCCCACCCATGATCTGCACATCAAAGTGGCGTTGCCCAATGGTGCGCTTGGCTGCTTCGCGAACTGTCGCGAAGGCTTCGGGCATGAGGTCATCGAGGCTTTCACCGCCGGCGTACCGCTCCTTATATTCATCAGTGAGGGCTCGCAGCTCAGCGTCACTTAAGGAGACATAGTTCTCCTCAATTGCGTTCACAGCTTCGGCAATTGCATGCAGGCGGTGAAGAATCTTGCCTTCTCCAGCACGCAGAATCTTGTCGAGCACGCCCACGGTGATGTGACCTTTCCTCGTTGAACTCCCCCGAGGGAAATCCAGACTAATACTCCATCGTAGGGGACCTGCCCAAGCCAACACTGCTGCCTGCAAGACTGCTGGTTGTGTCCCCTGTGTCACGGCCTGTGGCGAACCGAAATCCGCCGACATTGACTGACGGCGTGGTTTTGTTGCGCCTGCCTGAAGCTCACGACGTAGCGACCATGGCTTTGGGTTGCCAAGACCCTGAAGTCGCTCGCTGGACCAACCTGCCAAGCCCCTACACCGAGCATGACGCGCGTTCCTGGGCTCAAAAGGTGAATAACCCGGTGCATTGGTGGGACGAGCCAACCTGGGTGATAGCCGACACAGAGAACCGGTGGTGCGGCTCAGTGCATTTGGAGTCCGAGCAAGAGGGCGCGGCCCGAGTCCGATTCTTGGTTGCGCCAGAACTTCGGGGTCGAGGTATCGCCACCCGCGCTGTTCGCCTGGCCTGCCGATGGGGTTTTAGCTCCTTGCGACTCAACGTCATCACTTGGCGGGCTTTGATAGGCAACGAGGCTGCTCGCTCAGTTGCCCAGCAGGCCGGCTTTTCGGTCCATAACCAAATCATGCGCCGTGGCCTGGCCCATCGCGGAAAGCTCATGGACTGCTGGTTTGCCGACCTCATTCCTGACGACCTTGTCGATGCGCATTCAGGTCAAGTCTGGAGCGGACCGCAACTGACTCGTCGAGAGCGTGAAGTTCTGCACGCGATGGCTGCCGGGCTTTCTAACCGAGAAATTGCTGATTCGCTGGGAATTAGCGAGAACACGGTCAAAAATCACGTGCGAAGCATTCTGGAAAAACTTCCAGCAAAATCACGCATGGAGGCTGTCGTCAAAGGTGTACAAGAAGGCATCACTCGCCTGACCTAGCGCTTAGCTGCCTAGCGCCTAGCCGCAGTGCTCGCGATACAAGCAATCGAATCAACGCCAATACCTGCCGCCTGCAACGCACGTACCGCCTCATTCGTGGTTGCACCAGTCGTCACGATGTCGTCGACCGCGATGACTCTGCTCAAGATCAGCTTTCCAGGCCTGACTCCGAAGGATCCGTGTACTTCGCGTCTCTCGCTCACGCTTTTCCCGGCACTGCGTTGCGTCTCATGAATCCGAATGAGAGATGGGGCGACACTGCAGGGCATTCCTCGATCCGAAACGACTCTTGCGGCCTTCATCGCTATCTCAAACACGGTGTCTCGTCCACGTCTTTGCAAGGAAGTTGCGTGGGGCGGTATGGGCACGAGCACTATCGGCCTCGTTGTTGAACTCGACATCGCAGCCGACCAGACAGCACGCCCAAGAACCATTCCCAAGTCTTGAGTCAATGCTCGGACGCCATGATCTTTATGCGCATTGATCATTTCTCGTACGACAGATTCATAGGGCGCACCAAACCACAACTCATAGTGAGCGTCGCGTTGTTGGGCCAATGTCGGAATTAGTGATCGACAGTTATCACATATGACTTTTCCTAATCGATCACAGCCAACGCACTGACGCGAAAATATGACATCGGAATACTCCCGCGCTGACGTTTGTACTACCTGCACAAAGCGGGTGATCATGATTCATCGTGTATCGAAATCGTTGTGACAGCAATCTGTGCTCAACTGGCTGTGGATAAGCACTTAACTCGGGTAGGAAGGCGACCATGCGTTGATACGAGAAGTCCAAGAACCCGCATCGAGCTGATAAATCAGCCCATCTTTGGCTGAGATCAATACCGGAAGACCCGGTGCCGAAGCAATGGAATCCGGTCCGTCTGGCCCACCCTGTGCAACGAGAGTGCCCAGTGCGAGATCAAGATCGAAAACCTGAAGCGCACCAGCACCTGTGCGGCCGATCAGAGCGATCGAGTTTGCCCCCGACCAGTCCACATCGGTCACTGATGTAACTGAACGGGCCAGCTTGATCGGCGCCGAGATCGTACGGATATTCGTTTCAATATCCTGCTCGATTCGAGCCAAGTAGAGCGATGTATTAGTTCCGGAACGCACGACGAGCGCCACTCGCGATCCATCACGAGAAGGCACCGCCTTTATAGCTCGTGAACGTGCCGGCAGTCCTACAACCGGAATGTTTTTAAGCGGTCCCGGCGCATCCCAAACTGCGAGTCCACCTACCTCACCCCATATCCAAAGTCCGCCGCCTGGGTCGTAATCAAGCCACTGCACTGCACGAGTGATCGGCAAATTTGACCATGTTGGCTTTGCATCAACAGTTGTGCTCCAGACTCGACCAAGAACATCGATACCCGCAAGCATTCCCGCATTCTTATTCGATACAACTTTCGTCAAGGTCGAATTTGCAACGCTTGGATTCCCTGTCAGACGCAAAGTATTTTGACGATTGAGTTGGAGAACTCCACTCCATGTTGCGACAACTGCACTCGCTCCTTGAGACAAACCCGAAGGATCGATTTGAGGCCATTGGTCTCGCGGAATCGGGATGGGGACGCCGGGAATTGCGAACAACTGTCCGCCTGAAGTAATTGACACAGCTCGCACTTCTGGCACCTGCCGCAAGGTCCACACAATTTGCTGAGCCATCTGCCTGCGAGTTTCATCGCTTGCCGCGCCTGCATCGGCCGTGAGATCAACGGTTGCCACGCCATTTTCAATCGGAACATTGTCAAAATTCAAACCGACGCCAAGTGCGAATGAATTGCGAACTGCAGGAGCTAGCCATTGGGTTGGCCCAGCTAGCAAAGCCTCCATCAATCCAGTTGCTAATCCATTGCCAGGCACAGCAATCATTCGAGAGTCCGGTACCAAAGTATTGAATTGCGGATTGAAGTAAAATACTGAAAGTGAACGGTATGCCCGCTGCACATCAACCGTGGAGAGCGCTAGTCCTTGCGGTAGTTGTTCTATCCGCCATTGCCCCTCTTGACGCACAAGAGTGAACTTCGCATTCAACGTACTTTCACCTTGCACAGGCGAGTAATTTCCGTTCTCGGAAATTCTGCCTTCCAATGGTGCCGAGAACTGCACAGTTGTTCCAGTCAATGTCAGCGCCGGGGTTCCCTTGAATACCTGGACTCCTGCTTCGGGTATCCACCGCGCAGCTGCTTCCCCTGTCAGGTAATCACGCGCTACAGCGTGGTCGGCTTCCGCGGCCGCTGACGCATCCAAGAACCCCTGTACAAGCTGCACAGCGGTCATCCCTACGCGAGGACCCTGCGGAATGACTCGAATGAATTGATCCTCTTGATTGGACCCGCTTTCATTAGCTTGCTGCACCGAGCTATCCACTGGAACTTGAGCTGTCAAAGACCAAGGAAGCAGGCCGCAGCCTGCAAGAGTCATGCCACAAAAGAGCAGGATCGGAGCAGATATGAATTTCTTCATAAGGCACCTGTCCTTGGACCAAAGCGGAATGCATCCGCTGGCGGTTGGCGCACTGCATCTAAGACGAGCCCCGAAGATGTCGAGGATTCAACGCCAATAAAGCCTTCCGGAATGAGCGGTAACGGGGACTCCGAAAACGAACTTCTCGCAATACGCGGAAGTGACAATCGAAAACATGAGCCTTGCCCGGGTTCACCCCAAGCTTCCAGCCAACCACCATGGAGTCGCGCGTCTTCGAAGGCAATCGAAAGACCTAGGCCCGTGCCTCCCATCGTTCGAGCTCGGGCAGGATCTGCCCGCCAAAAACGATTGAAAACCAAGGCAGCCTCCCCGGGCCGCAAGCCAACTCCAAAATCGCGCACTGTGACGCCAGCAGCTTCGTCATTAACCGCCACAGAAATGACTACCTTGCGGCCCTCGCTGTGTTCGATTGCATTTTCAACGAGGTTTCGCACGATCCGATAAATTCGGCGTCGATCAGCGGTGATCATATTTGCATCTGTAACAAGAGTAATTTCCACTGGAGTATGAGTTCGGAGTGCTAGTGGCTCTGCTATTTCCACTGTGCGCTTGATGAGTTCGCCTAGATCCCAGCTGTCTATGTCCAGAGAGGCAACACCGGCATCGAAACGTGAAATCTCCAGGAGGTCTGTGAGCAATTCTTCAAATCGATCCAGTTGATTTTGGAGCAATTCTGCAGCACGTGCTGTTGTCGGATCGAAGTCTGCACGATTTTCGAACATCAAATCTGCCGCCATGCGAACGGTGGTCAATGGAGTACGCAATTCATGTGACACATCCGCAACAAACCGTTGCTGAACACGAGAGAGTTCTTCGAGTTGTTTAATTTGCTGCTGCAGACTGGCGGCCATGTCATTAAACGTCGTAGCAAGTTGCGCAAGCTCATCTTCGCCACGCACAGGCATTCGTTCAGATAACTGTCCCTCTGCAAGGAGCGCCGCGGTTCTCGCCGCTTGACGAACAGGGTTCACAACCAAGCGAGTAACAATTCGTGCGATGACGGTCAGCAAGATCAATAACAATGCGCCTGTGATGAGTACCGATCCACGCACGAGGTCAAGCGTTTGCTGTTCTTGGGTCAGCGGAAACAGGTAATACAAGGTGTATTCGCCAAGTGACTGAATACGAAGAGGAGATCCCACAATCAGCCCCGGCACGCTGGTGCCATCGATGTACTTGATTGGGCCGTAGACCCAAGATTGGGCCCGAGTGGCTGCAATGACCTCACGGATATCGACACCGATACTAGCCGTGGATACTAAATTCGTGCCACGCTCTGGAAGGAGCTGCCCAGGCACAGCGGCGAGCAAAAGCACATCAAATTGAGCATGCGATCCACTCCTTGAAGCGAGGTTTGCAACGACTTCGTCGACCAGCCGCGAAGGCGAAGGCGCAGTCGGTGCCGCACCCGCTGCTTCGATCACACGTTGCGCTTCAACATGACCCGCAGTTGCCTCGGACAAAGACCCCTGTTGCTTTGTGTCCATCAAGCCTGTCGACACCTTGCTCAATAATGAAAAACCAAGCACGGTCAGAACAAGAGCTGACGCCATGAGCGTGATGGCGGTGATGCGAAGTAGTAATGAGCTTCGCCATTTTGCCTTAATCCAGCGAAATGGTGGGACTGCCCATTGAACGCTTTGCGTAATGTGGTGCCACACATGCAAATGCGTGGTCAAGCGGGCCCAGCCTTATAGCCAATACCTCGGACGGTTAATACATACACAGGGTTTTCCGGATCGTGTTCGACCTTTGATCGCAAGCGCTGCACATGCACATTGACCAAACGGGTGTCTGCGGCGTGTTGATATCCCCAAACCTCTTGAAGCAAAGCTTGACGTGAAAAAACTTGGCCAGGTTTGCGTGCCAAACACACTAATAGATCAAACTCGAGCGGAGTCAAAGACAACGTCTGCCCGGCACGCGTGACCGTGTGCCCTTTCACATCTATTGCTAGATCGCCAACGACGAGCATAGACACGGAACCAGCGTCTACTCGGCGAACACGCACCCGCAAGCGGGCGATCAGCTCCTTGGGCTTGAATGGTTTAACGATGTAATCATCGGCCCCGGACTCCAGACCCTGGACCACATCAACAGTGTCTGTGCGCGCAGTCAACATGACGATGGGAACCCCGGACTCTTGGCGAATGATTCGGCAGATTTCAATGCCACTCATTCCTGGCAACATCACATCAAGCAACACGACATCAGGCTTGAGGGCTCGAAATGCAGCGACCGCCCGGGCTCCATCTGAGCAAAAAGAAGGGGTGAATCCTTCCTGGCGAAGGACAATGCCCAGCATTTCAGACAATGCCGAATCGTCATCGACGACAAGCACCTTGCCTAGGGATCCGTGCTCAACTTCCGCGCTCATGACCCCATCGTGCCACTTATAGGCACCACTCGACCATATCGAGCCATCAAGAAGGGTCGAATCGTTACGGATCACCAGAATTTACGCACATAGACCCCCTGGAGCGGATAGCCTGCCAGATTCACGAGGGAGGTACGAAGGTCGAATGGCTGGCAAACGAGATCGTAAAGCGGCTTCAAGAAATCAACGAAATAAGGTCCGCAGGCGTGCCTTATTCATCGTATTAACCGTGCTGCCCTTGATTATCGGGGTGACCTGGTTCAATTTGTCGACGACGAACGTCAATAATATTAATGGCTATTACGCCCAGGAACTTCTGCTCAAAGATGTAGAGGCCAATCGAGAGGCGTTGCGTTACCAGCTCAATGCCGCAAGAGACGGCTACATCTCCGACGGCGGCATGCCGATGCAGTCAGCCCTAGGTGCATTGGATCCTGGCTTCCCTATTGCCCTCAAGCGCATTACGACCACGCTATCGCCCGGCATTACGGAGCTGAAGGCCTCACTCTTGGCCTACACGGTAGAAGCCCAAAAAGCGGTGAATGCAGCACTCGCAGGCGGGGACACCTCGAGTCAAGTGTCTGCAATTTTAAATACGACAGAATTCAAAGACACCGATGAACAGTTCTCGCTCTCAATCGCGGCTGCCCACCTTGGCTCGGCTCTGGCTTCTAAGCGTGGCGGAGACAACTGGCAAATCATGGTGGTTGCCGAACTTGCCCTGACCGTGGCGATCACGATTTTGGTTGGTCTGATGTCTTTGACGACGGAGCGTGCAATCGGTCGAGCTGATGTCAGTGAGCGGGCTCGGAGGCAGGATCGCAATAATCTCGACACCGAACCATTTACTCAAATTATTGCGACGATGAGTGACGGCGTAATGGTCGTTTCCAGTGACAACATAATCGTTACCGCAAATCCTGCTGCTCAAGCGATGCTGGGTATGCAAACGCGTATTGGCACAACATTTGAAATCCCAAGCGATGCAACAGTTGAGATTCGCAAGAGTGACGATGAAACCGGCAGAGCAACCGTAAGTCAATCGACAGCGAAAGTTGCCGGTAATGACGCAAGAATCGTGACGATCCGCCCGGTTTAACAACCTAAATAGAACGAAATAGTTAAGGCCTGTCTCGAATATTCGAGACAGGCCTTAACTGCG
>CAFBMC010000066.1_pt1 | contig 9471 bp, 6 predicted proteins | sample 7268441 | NCBI WGS metagenome assembly CAFBMC01 (sample SAMEA6814051, study PRJEB35770) | freshwater metagenome | biome: Freshwater; feature: Freshwater reservoir; material: water | place: Czech Republic | collected 2017-05-23 | depth 30m m | reverse complement strand
TCTCGTCGGCATGTCTTCGGGTTCGGTGAGGGTGATTTTTGCAGCTGATGTCACTCGACGCTTACGAGCTTCAGGTAGGGCGGCTCCGGGAACCCCGCGCTTCACACCCATGACTGCATCCATGAGACGCAAACCCTCAAATGCATCCCGCGCGTAACGCACCTGTCCGGTATAAATCTCTTGCAAATCTTGCTCAACAAAAGCACGCGTGAGTGCGGCTCCACCTAAGAGCACTGGAAATTGTTCGCCGATTCCACGCTCGTTCATTTCCTGCAAGTTCTCGCGCATGACCACGGTGCTTTTGACGAGTAGTCCGCTCATACCAATGGCATCTGCATTATTGGCAACAGCCGCTTCGATGATTGCGTTGATTGGTTGTTTGATGCCGATGTTGACTACGTTATAGCCGTTATTGGTCAAGATGATGTCGACAAGGTTCTTTCCGATGTCATGAACGTCGCCCTTGACCGTGGCAAGAACCATGGTGCCTTTGCCATCCTCGTCGGATCGTTCCATGTGTGGCTCAAGATACGCGACAGCAGTTTTCATTACCTCTGCGCTCTGGAGCACAAACGGCAATTGCATTTCCCCAGAACCAAAAAGCTGACCAACCGTCTTCATGCCTTCAAGTAACGTCTCATTAACAATCGCCAGCGCCGGCTTCTCTAGTAGTGCCGACTCCAAGTCCGCTTCTAGGCCATTTCGTTCGCCGTCGATGATGCGCCGCTCTAGGCGCTCGAAGAGAGGAAGTTTTGCAAGCTCTTCTGCACGTGAAGCATTGAGGGATTTAGCTTCAACCCCAACGAAGAGGTCAAGGAAATGCGTAAGTGGATCATGTGTCAGATCACCCGCTTCGTTATAAACGCGACGGTCATACACAAGATCCAAAGCACCTTGGCGTTGGTCTTCAGGGATTCGATTCAGCGGCAGAATCTTCGAAGCATGTGCAATGGCTGATGTTAGACCCACTGCAATACATTCATAAAGGAACACGGAGTTGAGAACTTGGCGAGCAGCGGGATTGAGCCCGAATGAAACATTGGATAAACCAAGGGTGGTTTGCAGCGTTGGGAATCGTTCGTGCAGCACCCGAATAGCTTCAATGGTTTCAATACCATCGCGTCGAGTTTCTTCTTGACCTGTGGCAATGGGGAAGGTCAAAGTGTCAACGATGATGTCTTCTACTGACATGCCCCAGTTCTCAGTGAGGTCTTTGATCAGGCGCTCCGCTACGCGAATCTTCCACTCGGCGGTACGGGCTTGACCCTCTTCGTCGATGGTTAAGGCCACAACTGCGGCGCCGTGTTCTTTGACGAGCGGCATGATTTTTCCGAAACGGGATTCCGGTCCATCTCCATCTTCATAGTTCACAGAGTTGACGATTGAACGCCCACCGATCATTTCCAATCCTGCTTGCAGAACTGCAGGTTCAGTGGAGTCCAGCATGAGCGGCAACGTGCTGGCAGTTGCAAGGCGCCCCGCCAAGTCGCGCATGTCTTGAACGCCATCGCGGCCGACATAATCGATACAGAGGTCAAGAACGTGGGCTCCGTCGCGAATTTGGGCGCGTGCAATTTCAATGCAGTCATCCCAGTTCGCTGCCAACATGGCATCTCGGAAAGCTCGCGATCCGTTTGCGTTCGTTCGTTCGCCGATGGACAAATATGTAGTGTCTTGACGAAAGGGCACTGATTGATAGAGCGATGCCACTGCAGCTTCATGCTGTGGGGATCGAACTGTGATCGATCTTCCGTGCAGCCGTTTCACGACTGCTTCGAGGTGAGCAGGAGTCGTGCCGCAGCAACCTCCGATCAAGCCCAGACCGTATTCGCGGGTGAAGTTATCGTGCGCGTCAGCCAGTTCATCCGGACTCAACGGGTAATAGGCACCATCCGAAGTGAGTTGAGGTAGTCCAGCGTTCGGCATTGCAGAAATGCCGATGTTTGCCGACTTAGCCAAGGTGCGCAGGTGCTCGCTCATCTCCTGCGGACCGGTTGCGCAGTTAAGTCCAATGACGTCGATACCCAAAGGTTCAAGCGCGGTGAGCGCTGCACTGATTTCTGTGCCAAGCAACATTGTGCCGGTGGTTTCTACCGTGACTTGAGCAATGATGGGTAAATCAACACCTGCGGCGGTTAAGGCTCGGCGAGCACCGATGAGTGCCGCTTTGGCTTGAAGGAGATCTTGGGCTGTCTCGATGAGGATCGCATCGGATCCGCCGTCGATGAGTCCACGTACTTGCTCCTGATAGGCATCGCGAAGGAGGGCAAACGGAGCATGACCAAGCGATGGAAGTTTTGTACCTGGACCCACTGAACCCAAGACCCAGCGAGGTCGATCAGGAGTTGACCATTTGTCCGCACACTCGCGAGCGATTCGAGCACCGGCTTCCGCCAACTCGTAAATGCGCTCCGGAATGTCATATTCCCCGAGGTTTGCGTAGTTGGCACCGAACGTGTTGGTCTCAACACAATCAACGCCAACCGCGAAATACGCGTCATGAACACCCGCCACCACATCTGGCCGCGTGATATTCAGGATCTCGTTACAACCCTCATACCCCTGAAAATCCTCCATTGAAGGATCCGCGGCTTGGAGCATGGTGCCCATAGCCCCATCAGCTATCACTACTCTGGTGGCGAGGGCCTCGCGAAGGCTTAGTTTCGACGATGAAATCATGATGAGACCAGTCTACCGGCTGTGTGATTCAGGTTAGATTGGTACAGGCGACGAAGGGAGTGGTCAATGATTGAATACGACGGCCTACCCGTGTTGAGAGAACCAATCTTGATAGCAGCCTTCGAGGGCTGGAACGATGCCGGCGAGTCAGCCTCTGCAGCCATTGAGTACCTCTGCGAAATTTGGGATGCAGAACTCCTCGCGGAATTTGATTCCGAGGACTACTACGACTATCAGGTGAACCGCCCATTGGTGAGTACCAATGAAGCCGGAGACCGCGAGGTTCACTGGCCGTCAACCAAGATTTACACCGCTCAGATCCCTGGGGCCAAACGCGATGTGGTGTTGATTCAAGGGATTGAACCCAATATGCGCTGGCAGCAATTCGTTCGCGAGATCCTGGGCCTTTGCGCCGAACTTGACGTCCGTCTGGTCACAACATTGGGCGCTTTACTCACCGATGCGCCGCACACCCGCCCTGTTCCTATTCACGGCACGAGTTCAGACGCCTCATTGCAGGCTGAGTTCGGCGTGGAGACTTCGACATACGAAGGCCCAACTGGGATTGTGGGGGTGCTCCAACACGCCTGCGCCACGATGGGTATCCCCGCAGTTTCGCTGTGGGCATCGATCCCGCACTATGTCAGCCAACCACCAAATCCAAAGGCTACGTTGGCCTTGGTTCAAAGAATTGAAGATGTGGTCGATGTTTCGATACCCATTGCTGATCTCATTGAAGATGCCCGCGCTTGGGAAATGGGAGTTGACGAATTAGCCTCTGAAGACGAAGAGGTTGCTGAATATGTAAAGCAATTGGAGCAGACTCGTGATGCTGCCGATTTACCCGAGGCAAACGGCGAATCAATCGCACGCGATTTTGAGCGATACCTACGCCGACGCGGAACAAATACGTAATTATTTGAGTGACAGATATTTATCGATATCGGCTACTGAAGCCGCATCTAATAATGAGTCTTTGGAAGTCTCGGCGCGCAAATCCGCGAGAATTCCTAAGGCGACTTTTTTCCCGAGTTCAACACCCCACTGATCAAAAGAGTTGATCCCCCAGATGGCGCCTTGGACAAAAACGCTGTGTTCATAGAGGGCTACTAGGGCTCCGAGTGTGCAGGGATCAAGCTTTTGCATCATGAAAACAGTTGTTGGTCGATTTCCTGGCATCACTTTGTGTGCCACCAGTTCGGGCGCAGTGCCATCAGCACGGACTTCTTCGGCGGTACGACCCAGCGAAAGAACAGCGGCTTGAGCCAATGCATTGGCTACCAAGATGTCTTGCTGATCACCAAGATTGTGTGCACTTTGCGCGATCACAATCAGATCGCAGGCAATCGTGCTGGTGCCTTGATGAAGCATTTGATAAAAAGAATGCTGACCATTGGTACCTGGCTCGCCCCAATAAATCCCGCCTGTGTCATATGAGACAGGCCTCCCATCGCGTCGCACACTTTTGCCATTGCTCTCCATAGTGAGCTGCTGCAAATACGCAGGGAATCTGGATAAATACTGCGAGTAAGGCAAAACAGCGGTCGTTGGCACCTTGAGGAAATCTCTGTTCCACACCGACAACAGACCCATAAGTAGCGGAAGATTGCGTTCGACTGGGGCATTCTTAAAGTGTTCGTCCATCGCATGAAAACCGTGAAGAAGATCGGTGTAGTTCTCTTTACCGATCGCAACCATTGTGGAAAGGCCAATGGCGCTCTCCATCGAGTAACGCCCACCTACCCAGTCCCAAAATCCAAACATGTGTTTCACATCAATTCCAAAGCTAGTTACTTCGGCGGCGTTTGTTGAGACAGCCACGAAATGCTTGGAGACAGCAGATTCTCCGAGCGCCGAGACCAGCCAGCTCCGACTCTGTGCGGCATTGGTCATTGTTTCCAAGGTTGTAAAAGTCTTTGACGCAACGATAAACAGCGTGGTGTTGGGATCTAGAACAGAGAGAACTTCACCGACGTCGCTTGGATCCACGTTCGAGACAAAGTGGCACCTGATTGCATCATCGCGGTAGTGCTGCAGTGCCAGATACGCCATAGCAGGGCCGAGATCAGAACCGCCAATGCCGATATTCACGACATCGGTGATGCGCTGACCAGTTGCGCCGGTCCATGTTCCTGACCGCACGGCATCGCTAAATTCACCCATCCGATCCAGTACCTCATGTATTTGCGGAACGACATCCACCCCGTCAACGACAAGCGATGCTTCTCTTGGCATCCGTAACGCGATGTGAAGAACCGCTCGTCCTTCTGTGGTGTTGATGTGTTCGCCCGCGAACATGGAATCTCGTAATCCCAAAACATTGGTTTGCTCAGCTAATTCGAAAAGGGCGCCCAAAGCTTGTTTTGAAACTCGATGTCTGGAGAAATCCGCATAGATCCCTGCCGCTTCATGGGATAGCTCTGCAGGGCGATTGGGGTCACTATCAAGTAAAGCGCGGATAGTGGTCTCCGACGAAGCCTGTGAAATCCCGAGCAGAGAATCCCAGGCAATGCACGTGGTCGGATCTATTGCCGCGACGTTGGTCATACGTTCAGCCTTCCACTAGCCTCGTCAAATTGCGACATTGGCACGATCTCGTGTCTGGCTGCCTAGGAGGAATCATGACAACTGCGAATCCCGTGACCTTAGGAATGGTCGGGCTTGGGCGGATGGGGGCTAATTTGGCCCGCAGGGCGATGCGCGATGGGCACTCTTGCGTGGTCTTTGATTCCAATGGCAGCAATATTGAATCTTTGGTCAACGATGGCGCAACAGGAGCCCAAAGTCTGGCTGATTTAGTAGCCAAACTGCCCAGTCCCCGCGCTATTTGGGTCATGGTTCCCGCGGGTCACATCACGGAAAAGGTCGTAACTGAGCTCATTGGGCTACTGGAGCCCGGTGACGCGCTCATCGATGGCGGCAACTCTTACTACCGTGACGATATTCGTCATGCCCACACATGTGCCGACAAGGGAATTGACTTTCTCGATATTGGAACCTCCGGTGGTGTCTGGGGAATTGATCGTGGCTACTGCTTGATGATCGGCGGTGCGAAGGCATCGGTGGACCGGCTCTCGGGGCTTTGGGACACGATTTCACCTGGAGTGGAGAGCGCGGAAAGAACCTATGGACGAGTGGGCGACGTTGCTCCCGAAGAGCGTGGCTGGCTGCATTGCGGGCCAAGCGGTGCGGGTCACTTCGTCAAAATGGTGCACAACGGCATTGAATACGCGCTCATGGCTTCGTATTCAGAAGGTTTGAATATTCTCAAACACGCCAATGTCGGAAATGCATCACGAGATGCGGACGCAGAGACTGCACCGATGGCAAATCCCGAGTTCTACCAATATGACCTCGACGTTCCTGCCATTACTGAACTTTGGCGCCGCGGCAGCGTCGTGGGCTCCTGGCTTTTGGATTTGACGGCGCTAGCGCTGTCAAAATCCCCAGAACTTGATGAATTCAGCGGTCGCGTGAGTGATAGCGGCGAAGGTAGGTGGACCGCGATCGCAAGCATCGAAGAAGGTGTTCCTACGCCGGTCTTGTCAGCCGCGCTTCAAGAGCGTTTTTACTCGCAAGGATCGTCACTATTTTCCGACAAGATTCTTTCTGCAATGCGCAAGGAATTCGGCGGACATGACGAGAAGAAATAGTTAGAGCGCTATACCAAGGAGTGCCTGCACGCTGTCGCGCATCAAGTTCATCGAAGTATCTGAATCGCCCTCGCGGTTTGTTGCAGCAAGTGCCCAAGTGTCAACGACGTCCAAAACTTCTGGGGTGCGAAGATCATTAGCCAAATGCTGGCGCATGCGATCCAAGTACGGTTCAAAGTCTGGCGCTTTATCTGTCTTCGCCGCTTGACGCCAAATACTCAACCGATCCTTGGCTCCCTCAAGGCCGTGCGGAGTCCATGCCCAATCAGTGCGGTAATGGTGTGCCAACAAGGCAAGGCGTATCGTCATTGGGTCTACACCTGAGTGCCGTTGCTGCGAAACAAAAACGAGATTGCCACGCGACTTACTCATTTTGTGGCCTTGCCAGCCAACCATTCCGGCGTGCACATAGTGCTGAGCACAGTTCACGCCGCTAAGGGAGAAGGCTTCCGAAGCACCCATTTCGTGGTGTGGAAACGCAAGATCGCTACCACCACCAAGTAAGTCGATTGAGGCACCTAGGTGGTCCATCGCAATAGCTACGCATTCAATATGCCAACCGGGTCGGCCATGACCGAGTGTCGTATTCCATGCCGGCTCGTCTGGGCGGGCGTCTTGCCAAACCAGGCAGTCAAGTGGGTGGCGCTTGCCCGGACGATCGGGATCTCCACCGCGTTCGGCGAAGATTGCCAACATCGCAGCTTCATCCAATTTGGAAACCGAACCAAAGTTCGGATCTGAGTGCACAGAAAAATACAGGTCGTTATCGACGGCATATACCGACCCATTGGCCTGCAACTGCGTGACATATTCAGCGACCGACGGTATAGCTTCAACAGCTCCGATGTACTCGCGAGGCGGTATTACCTGAAGTGCGGTCATGTCTTCGCGAAAAAGTGCAGTTTCGCGTTGAGCGATTGCCTGCCAATCCTCGCCTCGCTCAATTGCGCGCTCAAGCAGTGGATCGTCGATATCCGTGACGTTTTGCACGTAGTGCACTTCGTGCCCAGCATCGAGCCAGTAGCGATTTACTAAGTCAAAGGCAACATACGTTGCAGCATGCCCCATGTGGGTGGCGTCGTACGGCGTGATGCCACAGACATACATCTTTGCCACTGGACCGGGGCTCGTGGGTCGTACACTTTTCGTCGATGTATCAAACAGCGAAAGCGGCTGCCCTTGGCCAGGTAACTTCGGAACTGTCGGTTGCACCCATGATTCCACCGCTTTACCTTAGCCAGTCGCTTCTGGAAGGTTTAAAACAGTGGCCAAGGAATCGCCGGCCACTCGTGGGAGGGTGCAGGAAATGTTCCACTTTCGAGTAATTCCTCGAGGCGTTCTTGAAAAGCCATAATCTCGTAGCCAGCGAGGTGCTCATCCAGGATTTGTTCAATAGCAGACCAATTTTCCTGAAGCGCCTCAATGTCTTTCAGTAGCGCTTTAGGGATGCGCTCCCCCGCCCATCCCCATAATACGGTGCGAAGCTTGTGCTCATCATGAAAAGTCAGGCCGTGATCTATGCCCCAAAGCCGGTCACCCTGCCCCACGAGTACGTGTCCGGCTTTTCGATCAGCGTTATTCATTAAGGCATCGAGTACCGCAATCTGCTGAAGGTCAACTCGTTGTTGATGCACGACGCTGACGCTTTCACCGGCTTCATTTTCACCAGTCAAGACGTGCAGCCAACCCTGCGGTTGATGCTCTGTTGCAACGATTTCCACCACGGCAATGTCATCGGACTCTTCGACCCATAGTTGAACACTGCCTTTTCCATAAGGTCCTTCATCGCGCCAGACCGTTACGGGAATAACTTCCCAGCCGAGAAAATCGCTCAGTTCGAAAGCCGCGACTTCCCGGCCGGCAAGCGTGCCCTCCGCAAAGTCCCAAAGCGGCCGTTCACCGTGAACAGGCTTGTACACACATTTGAGTTCCGTGCCATCAAGTGAAGTAACGGTGCTGAGCAAAGTGGCGTTAGACGAACCCGCCAGTCGACCCAAGACTGTGAGTTCGCCCTGTTTCAAGAGCGTAATGACGTCCATTAGGACCGGCGCCGAAAACCGTTTGCTCGTGGACAGATATGCCCGGAAGGATCGAGCGGTTGTCCACAAAAGGGGCAGGCCGGCCGACCGGAACTCACCATCGTGCGGGCCCGAAGAATGAAACTGCGAGCCTGATCGCTCGTGAGTCGAACTCGAAGGGTGTCAACACCGTCTTCGTCGTCCTCACCTAAATCAGGCACGTCTTCGTCAGCGATGGCATACGCCTCCACAACCACCTTTTCGGCATCGTCGTCCCAGCCCAAGGCAAGTGTGCCAACACGAAATTCCTCAAAAATGGGGAGTTCTAGCGGCTTTTCATCGATCTCGCGGACAAAACCAGTGTTGGTTCCTGAGATGACAGACAAAATCTGTTCGACTCTGTCGGCCAATGCGGCGACTTGTTGCTTCTCTATGACAACCGAAACAATCGAATTTCCGGTTCGTGCCTGTAAAAAAAATGTGCGTTCGCCCGGCATGCCAACCGTGCCCACGATGAACCGTTCCGGTTCTGGAAAGTCAAACACTTGGCGAGCCACGTATTGAGCCTACCCAAGCAATGCCACCGTCACATTCTTAGGCCATATTCGTCGTGACATCCTTGGACCACGTTTCTACGCTTCCTGTCCAGCGCCGCCGCCTATGACCGCGTCACCCTTACGGGTGCGCCTAGATTTCTTGCTAGGGATCAGCCTAGACAAATCGCTACCGGTGTCATTGACGTGAATAGCGAAGGGGCGGCTGGGGGTGTACTGAATAACACTCACCGAACACGGATCGATTTGGACCCGCTGATAGAGGTCTAGGTGCGTGCCTAGTGCGTTGCTGACGATTGCCTTGATTACGTCGCCGTGGCTCACCATGACATAAAGACCATCCGGACCAAATTGTTCATTCCAGTGATGCACAGAAGAGATGGCTCGATGCGCCATTTCCCGGATAGATTCGCCGTTCTCACCCGGAAAAACAGCTGCGCTCGGTTGGCCTTGCACAATTTTCCACAGCGGCTCTTTGGCAAGTTCCCTTAGCGGACGCCCAGTCCAGTCTCCGTATTTACATTCGCCAATGCCGGGATCAAGGGCTATATCAAAATCCCGATCACC
>CAFBMC010000065.1_pt1 | contig 9699 bp, 9 predicted proteins | sample 7268441 | NCBI WGS metagenome assembly CAFBMC01 (sample SAMEA6814051, study PRJEB35770) | freshwater metagenome | biome: Freshwater; feature: Freshwater reservoir; material: water | place: Czech Republic | collected 2017-05-23 | depth 30m m | reverse complement strand
GGTGCCGATGAAACGGACTCGTTCGTCGAGTTGCAGCTCACTCACTCGTGCACGCAAGGTGGCGGTGAGTGAACCTGAATGGCCAATCACGAGCATCACGTTTGGATCAGTTGAAGCAACGTCGGCAAAGGCTTCGAGAATGTCTCCAACGCGGTAGAGCTCTTCATGGGCACGCAGCGAAAGCACCATGCGGGAGTCATCACTCCAGCCAAGGGTCGAAAGCGCGATCTTTGAACCGATAGGAGTAAACGCTGGCAGATCAATACCCCATGGGATAAAGGTCATTCGATCCGCGGGTACACCCGCTGAAGTGGCGATGAGCCGTGTTGGTTCTGAATCGACGACAAGCCCGGAAAGATTGTGGAGCCAGGCAAGTTCATCGTGAGCCAGGAGTTCAAAAAGATCGAAGCCCCAAGAAAGTCCGACGGTGGTTAGTTCAGGTGCCTGCGCAACGAGATGTTGAGTGATTGTGGTGAGTGGCCCAGCAAGCACAGGCAACGAAGAACCCGCAGTTGCCCGAACGGATGAGATAAGCGCATCAAGTGAAGTCGATGTATCAAGACTCAACACCGCTGGTTGATGTCCAAGATTAACCAGTGCTTGCACCCAGCGTTTATCGTGAATGCCAGAGGTGGCACTCACATACACACAGTCAAATTCCGTCATCTGTATTCGTTAACTCGAGCCGCTAAACCGTGAGATCTGACCAGTGAAGTTCTTCACCAAAGACCAGATCCCGATTCAACGTTGTGCCAAGAACTTTGGAGAACTCATGGGCCGCAATTGCCTCGGCAGGGGCCGGACGCAACACTTCAATATCTGCTTCAGTGATGACCGTGCCGGCTGCAAGAGCATGCGAAGCGCGCACGCAACGACGTTGCAGTACAACGGTTTGCTCTTCATTTGGCTCAACCTGCTTGATGCCAGTGCCAAGAGCTGCTTCCAGCATTCTGGTGTCATTCACCATCGCGCGCCACGAAGTTGGATCTAACGAGAATCCGTGATCAGGGCCAACGCGCAGGGTGTCATCGGTGAAATGCTTCTCAACCACGCGCGCACCAAGGGTGACAGCACCAAGCACAGTGACGTGTCCTGGCGTGTGATCTGAAAGACCAAGCGTCACATTCGGATATAGCGAAGTGAATTGCGAGAGCACGCGAAGATTGACGTATTGAATATTTTCAATTGATCCGGTGTAGTTGGTGTTGCACTGCATCAACACGATTGGCACACCGGCAGCAGTGAGCAGATCCATGGCGCGCTGAACATCATCGAGTGATGCTGCTCCTGCAGCGATCAAAACCGGCTTACCGATATTGGCGATGAACTTCAGTTCTTCGAGCCAGTTGATGTCACCCGAGCCCACCTTGAAAGCGCTCATATAGGGATTGAGATGGGAAACCGCATCGAGGTCATATGGAGCCGACATGAATTCGATGTCAATTGCTTTCGCGTGAGCAGCGAGCTTGGCTGTCCAGTCCCAATCAACCGCAGCGTCCTCATAGACCTCAAAGACCGACTTACTCCAGGAAGCCTGATGGGACTGCTGGCCGCCTAGGGAGCGAAAGCCATAGTCGGAAACGATGTGGGCTGCTTGAAAGTGTTGAAATTTGGCGCAGTCGGCGCCGGCTTCCTTAGCCAACGTCATGAGTTCCAAGGCGCGAGACAGGTCGCCGTCGTGGTTCGCGGCGATATCGGCAATGAAATAGGTCGGCTGGTCTGAACCGATCAGTCGATCGCCTAACTTAAACGCGGACATGCGGGCCTCCGAAACTTGGGAATGCCCCCAATCGTACGGAAACAGGCGGCGAACCATGCTCGACCGCGGTCTGAGCCGCAAATATTCCTCTTTAAGATGCAGAGGTGAGAAAACGTGCGTGGTGGCTGCTGCCAATCGCCTTCTTCATCATGTGTTCCGGTTGGGCAGTCACCTCCCCCGTGGGTTCAGCCCCCGATGACGATTACCACCTGAGCTCGATCTGGTGCGGTCAAGGTGAACGCCAAGGGGTCTGTGAAGTCGATGCCGCCTATCCAAATACCCGCAAAGTGCCTCGCAATGTGGTTGACGCTTCCGACTGTTTCCGCTGGCTGAGCGATGTCACGGCCAAGTGCCAGTACGCAACTCGCGATGACACCACCATGATCTGGACAGAGCGTGTCAACGACATTCAAGGGCTCTACCCACCTGGCTTCTACAAAGTGATGTCAGTGTTTGTTGGACCAAACCTAGAACGCTCTGTCGTTGCAATGCGACTCTTTAACTCGTTGATCGCTGCACTCCTATTGGCCGCATTTATGCGTTTGACTCCGAAGGGCGTTTCATCCGCTGCTGGGTTAGCACTACCGGCAACGTTTATCCCGCTTGGCATATTTGTGACAGCTTCGACGAACCCGAGCGCCTGGACGATCATGGGCATAGCCGGCTTCTGGGCCTTTTCACTGTCTTGGCTGCAATGGCAAAAACCTGTTGCTAATACAGGGGTAATAGAAGCCAAGAAGAAATTTGATAAGCGCGGAATTCTTCTGGTAGCTGGCACATTTATTAGCGCGGCGCTTGCAATGAGCAGCCGCGTCGATTCAAATGCCTACATCGTTATCACAACAATTGTGGTGTTCACGCTTTTTGGTTGGAAAAAGGCTCGCGCACAAACTCGCAAGTTTGTACCGCTGATGTTGCTCAGTGTTCTCGCAATTATTTTGTACTTCACAGTTTCTTCCGCAGCCCTGCTTGGCACAGGTGGCTCAAGTGGATCGGGTGATTCGGATTCAGGCGTTGGATTATTCCTGACCAATGTGACGCAGTTGCCGCAGCTCTTCCAGGGCATTGTTGGCGGTGCACTGGGATGGTTTGACACGGCGATGCCGGCGATTGTCACCTTCGCTGGTGTGATGGTTGTTGGAGCCTTGCTCTACCGAGGGCTCGCCCAGGCAAGTGTTCGTCAGATCGTGGCTATGGCCATAGCTGCAAGTGCGCTCGTACTGGTTCCGATGGCTTATCTGCAGTCTCAAAACCTCAATGTCGGTGAATTGGTTCAGCCGCGCTACATCCTGCCTTTGCTCACGGTGCTGGTGGCAACGGCCGGATTGAGTTCGAATCCAGCGAGGCGGCTCACTTTGGCCAGAGCGCCGGCAATTGCGATGGGCTCCCTGCTCACAATCAGCGCAATCGTGGCTTATTGGACCAATATTCAGCGCTACATCGCCGGTCAGCAGCACCCTCTTATTGAAGGCACTTTGCCCATCAAGTGGAATCCACTTTTGGATCTTCCAATGATTCCGATCAACATCGTTACGGCAGTGGCTACCGGTGTTTGGATCATTGGGCTCTTCCTTTGGGCGCGCACAGCGGAGGATAGACCAGTATCTAATGCTGGACGATAGTATCGATCACTGGTAGTATCGGGCAATGATCCAGTCCTTCAAAGGCTCGATGAGATGAAGGCGACCATGGCGAAGGCACACGAGCCGATCACTCCCGGCGAGATTCTCCTGACGGAGTTCCTGGAGCCACTTGGCATCACCCAGTACCGACTCGCGCAAGCGACCGGACTACCTCAGACCCGCATCAGCGAGATCGTTCGAGGCAAGCGTGGAATTAGTACGGAAACGGCACTGCGCCTTTCGAGGGCCCTAGGAGTCGATGACCGTTTCTGGATCAACATCCAAACTGACTACGACTTGGAGATCGAACGTGATCTTCATGCTGACGAGATCTCTAAGGTCACGGCACTCGTCGCCGGTTGAAACCGGTTGTGAGCGACTCACGCTCAGGTAAAAGCCTCACACGACTGACGAGCCAAGGTCTCTTCAAAGAACAGCAGTTCCGAGTGTGCAAGTGCATACATGTGTTCTCCGCGGAGTGGACTAGCGTTACCCCTCATGACAGCGAACAAGACCCTCGTGGCCATTCCGGCCTGGAACGAGCAGGAGTCGATCGCTGACGTCATTGCCAAGGTTGGCGAGCATCGTCCAGATGCCGATATTTTGGTTGTGAACGACGGATCATCAGATTCAACCGCCGAAGTCGCGAGAGCAGCTGGCGCGACCGTGGTCTCCCTGCCCTTCAATGTTGGTGTGGGCGGCGCAATGCGAACAGCCTTCCTCTACGCCCAGCGTGGGGGCTACCAAGCGATGGTTCAGGTTGATGCCGATGGCCAGCACGACCCGGCAGACCTCGATCGAGTGCTCAATGGCCTCGCTGATGCGGATGTGGTGGTGGGCACCCGCTTTCACCCGGATTCCACTTATGACATCGGCGGCCCGCGCCGCTGGGCCATGATTTTGCTGTCAAAGTCACTGAGTCGAATGAATAAGGGCAAGATTTCTGATCCGACCTCAGGCTTTCGCAGTGCCGGACCAAAGGCGATCGAGCTCTTTGCTGTCGATTACCCCGCTGATTACCTCGGTGACACCGTTGGATCGTTGGCAATAGCGATTCGTAATGGACTCGTGATCAAAGAGACTCCGGTCACGATGTATTTTCGCCAAGCGGGCCGACCAAGCAAGAACGCAATCTGGTCAGCTTTGTATTTAGGACGCGCAACGTTGGCAATCATCGCGACCGCGACTCGTTCACGGGAAACGCCACGAGGTGACACAGCATGACCGCAAACATCTTGGCCGGCATCACTGCAGTACTCACGTTTCTTTTTGTCTTGAACATGCTTCGAAAAGGTGCGCTTCGAGAAAAGTATGCGGTGCTGTGGCTCTTCTTTTCCGGTGTCGCATTAGTTTTCGCACTCATTCCAGACTCACTGAACTGGGTTGCTACCAAACTCGGCGTTGCCTATCCAGTGAACCTTGTGTTCTTCGTGCTCGCAGTCTTGCTGGTGCTTGTAAGTGTGCAACTCAGCCATGAACTGAGCCGCCACGAGATGCGCATTCGACGGCTAGCCGAAGAAGTTGCCTTGCTACGTCAAGAGATTCAGGAAGAGCGCGAGAATCGTGACCAGTGAACCAATCTTGATCATTGGCTTTAATCGCCCAGATCTCTTATTGGTTCTGATCAACCGGCTCCGCGAAATAGCGCCTAGCAAGATCTACGCAGCAATTGACGGTGCTCGTGAAAATCGGGAAGGCGAAAAAGCAAGAGTTGAAGAATGCCGCCAACTTGTTGCGAGCATTGATTGGCCTTGCGAAGTGCAAACGAACTTTCAAGAAGCCAATCTGGGCTGCGGCTTAGGCGTTTCAACCGCAATCAGTTGGTTTTTCGAGAATGAAGAACGTGGAATTATTTTAGAAGACGACATCATTCCGCATTCAAGTTTCTTCCCATACTGCAGCGAATTGCTGGACCGCTATGAAAACGACAATCGAGTATTCGCAATTTCTGGATGCAATTTCGTACCGCCTGAAGCGCAGTCTCACCCTGAACAGCCATATCGATTCTCGCAAGTTCCACACATCTGGGGCTGGGCAACGTGGCGCAGATCCTGGCAGCAACATCAACTCGATATTGCTGGCTGGCGACACGAGCTGCCACCGAACAAGCTTTGGGCGCGCTCAGGTTATTCACTTCCGGCAGCTGTCTACTGGGCCAGCACCTTTGAATTACTTGCCCGTAAAGAAGTTGACACTTGGGATGGCCAGTTCGTATTGGCCAGCATGGTTTCGCATCAACTCACTGCAACGAGCAATGTGAACTTGATTGAAAACATCGGCTTTGGCGAGACTGCAACTCATACTCTCGTTGACCGAAATGAACTGCAGCCGATCACTGCGATCAGCATTCCAACCGCAGAAGTTGAAGTCGCTCTCGATCACCGTGCTGATCGTTGGACGCGTAAGCATCACTTTCGGGCAACCTGGCGAGGAATTTTGGGCCAAGCTCATACGTATCTCAATAGAAGACGAGCGAAGTCATCCTAATTCTTTGAGGCAAGAGCAATTTCTTGTTGGTAAACCTCGAGATAACTTTCAACAACGACCTTTGGTGACCAGGTTTCAATCGCATGTGAGCGCGCAGCTAACCCTTGGCTGACACCAGCAGCACCGAGTGAATCAACAATTCCGGCTGCTAGTGCTGACACATCGAAAGCTGGCGCAAGACTTCCCGTAACGCCATCAAGCACGATGTCTGGCAGACCGCCAATTGAAAAAGCAGCCACGGAAACACCAACGCTTTGCGCTTCCATCGCAGTGAGCGGCATGTTGTCTTCCTTGCTTGGAACCGCAACCACATTTGCAGCCGCATACAGCGATTGCAGCGCTTCGTCACCTTCAACTTGGCCAATCCAAGTGATGGGAATGCCATCGAGATGCGTGTAATCAGGTGTGGCCGGGCCAGCAACAAAAAGTTCAACTAATGGAAAAGCAGACTTCACCTGTGTCATCGCTGTTTCAAGAAGTTCCCACCCCTTGCGGTGATCAGCGATGCCGGCCGATGAAAGAAAGAGCACGAGTGGAACACCTGTGGGCAGTGAATGCCGAGCACGTGCAAGAGATCGATCCATTGGCGAAAAAATGTTGGTATCAATCACATGCGCAATGCGTGTAATTGGCCATGAATGTGCAATCTCGCTGTGTGCCGCACGATCTGCAAGCCAACTGCTGGCAGGAACAAGATGCATGGGTTGCTTCCAAAACTTCTTTTTACGGTTCCAGGTAGCCCGATCTAAATCAAAGCCACTGTCGCCAGCAACGCGATTAGACGGCGTGTAACCGGAGCGCCAGCGAGCATCAAGTGAATCGGCACCGTAATGCTCAGTGCCGCTGAAGGTCCACATGTCATACAACGACCACACGATTGGTTTCGAGATTCGACCGATTTCCTTGATAGAAAGAAAACCATTGGTGACCCAGTGCAGATTCACCACATCCGCGTCGGAGGCGTTAATCACATCAGCACTCAGCGCGCCGAACCGTGCGGGTGATCGCCAAGTTTTATTTTGTGACTTTTGCAGATCCCACATCTTGCGATCTGCGAATTGCGCAGCTTTCCACGTGAATTTGTGGCGCCCTTGAAGCTCAGTCACCCGCGGATCGCTTGAACTCTTTTGGGCAACCAGCATGTTTGAATCGATGCCTGCGGCAGCCATTGCTTGATGCAATGCGAATGCAGCTCGACCGGCTCCGCCATTTCCGTCATATGTACTGACGTGTAGCACCTTCATGGCTTCACTACCCCGCGTACGACCCAAGCCTCGTCAACTTTTGTTTCGGATCCAGCCCCGATCCCTAAGTGGCGCACGGCAATGGCAAAGGATTGTCGGATCAAACTGGGTATTGAACTTGGATGAGCGAGTGCGAATCTCGCAAGCCAAAGAACGAGATGTTTGTCTTCCTTGCGGGCCGATGATCCATAAGAGGAGCGATCAGAATTAGGACGCCCATAAATAATGCTGATCGGTTCTGCAAACTCGGCGACCTGGGTATTACAAGTCGCGGAGGCCACGGCCATCTCGATTCGCATCGGACCCTTTTTACGCGGTCGACCAGTACGGACTTGCAAGAAGCTCTCAAATGAACAGACGGATCCAGACATCTGCATATAAGTGGGTTGCTTGAGTTGTCGGGCGATCCAGGAGATGACAGATAAGCGCGTTGGGCCCGATTCGGGAAAGGATGTCCACGACTCAAGCGGTTCTTGCCAAGTTCCTGTAAGGACTTCATCTGCTTTTTCGTGACGCATCGCCCAAGGCCCAAAGTAGGCAGTGCCAGGCTCTAGAGGCCAAGAGCCATCAGCATCGAGAAGTAGTTCGATGCCTGATGCGTGAACCTGATCGTCATAAGCAAGCCAGTAGATCCAGTCGGAATTGTGCACTCCGGTTCGCTTGAGATAGTCCACCCAAAAGGCTTGATGCTGCATCGTTGGCAGCTCGACTTGAGTGCAAATTATTTCAACCTTGGAGTTGGGATGCTCACGCTTATATTGCTCGGCTGTTTGAATATCTTCGGAATCCAATTCAGCAGTAACCGAAATCACGATACGTGAGAAAAATTGCTCGGAAGTCGCAATCGAATCCAGACAGCGCTGGAATCTGTTTCCCCCGCGATAGTCCATCACCACCAAGATGGGCTGTGAGGCTGGATTCATATGGGAATGATGCCATCTATCCGAATTCGAATGCGTGTTAGTCCAGCAAAATTTTGGCGCGTGGCTTTTATCGCGCTTTCTTGAGTACGCGCGTGATCTTTCGACGAAGGCCAGCGAGCTTGTAACCCAAGAGGTCTAGGAGCGAAAAATGATAGTTACCAGCGGCTATCTTCTTTTTGTATGACTGTTCCCGCCGGGCATCCACTTGACGAGTGAGCCGGGGATCCGAAGATGAGACGAACGAAGCAGAACCATGGTGGTAGGTGCTGCCCTCGAGGTAATAGTGACCCCGGTATCCGTGATTGGCAACAGTAGGCTTTGCCCAGTTGATCGGCAGTCCCAATTGGGAAATCTGCAAGGCAACCAACCGCCCTGTATCGATGCCGATGGTGCTGATTCCTTGTGAGAAATCCAAAGAGGCCGCGCACGAAACGGGAAAACACATAAGACATGGGTGGGAGAGACTTCCGTACGATGGGTCACTGGCGAGTGTCACGTTTTGAAGGTGGCTTATCCACGAACCATCTATGGGAAAACAATCCGAATCCATCACCAACACATGTGAAGTCCTGAAATTTATCTGGCGAAGAGCTCTATTGAGTGAGGATGGGTGATCGTGCCCAAGAATTGCAGCTTGATCTTCGTCGAGAGGGAAGGAGATAACTTCTGAAACTCGAGGGAGTCCCTGAAGAAATGTCGAAGTCAGGCGGCTTTGATCGACCACGATAACGTCTACTATTTCTGGGCCGCTTAAGGCATCGATCTGCTTAAGCATGTGTTCAATCCAAAACGTATCGCCGAAATGGCAGGTGACAACTGTGTATGTCGGTTGACCTAGCGGATTCACAAAACCAATGTAGCGGGGATGAAGTTAGAGTTGATTGATCCCCTGGATGAAGAGTAAGCGTCGATGCTCGTATATCGAAGTTGCTTGGCCGTTCCAATTGCTCCCAGCTCGCATATGCAGAAAGGAGCCTAAAAACAGCTCAGAAAATTGAGTGCCACCATTCGTTTCTGCATCAAAATCAAGAAATTCATGAAGCGAACGGGGTAGATCCGGTGCATCCTCATGCCACTTCCAACGTCCGCTGTGAAGTCCAACGATTTCCCTCGCCAGCGAACCCGATTGCCTGAGCCAAGCGTGCATGGCACCCCCGGTGTCTAGCGCGACTCCGTCGACGATGTCGCAATCCCAATTCATGCTTCCAATCGCATCGGGATGCATGTCATTCTTGAAGAATATTCCTGGCCAGGGGTAAACAACATCGGCGCCGTTCACCGTGCGGGCCTGAGGAAGGTACCAAACTGGCGCATCTTGAAAATAGGCCATTGGATCAAATGTCGAGATTGGAAGCATGTCCGAATCAAGCATGATTATTGGTCTTGATTGGTCTAGATGCCCTAGCCCGTATTGAACGCTATCTGCGGTGCGAACTGAAGCAGATCGACTTAATGGTCTCTTGGTATTTGGAAATTGCTTTCGGCGCAGCAAATGTAAGTGCTGAGGCATTCGTAGGTATTTAGCATCCCCGCCTTGCGACACTGCCTTGATTTGCAGTGAGAGTTGCTTTTGAAAGTCATTTGACGAGTGACGCCTGGCCCGCGAGTCATCAACCACGAAGACTTCGGTAGGAGCCGGAAAGTATCGCGAAATAGCTCTGAGC
>CAFBMC010000064.1_pt1 | contig 9707 bp, 5 predicted proteins | sample 7268441 | NCBI WGS metagenome assembly CAFBMC01 (sample SAMEA6814051, study PRJEB35770) | freshwater metagenome | biome: Freshwater; feature: Freshwater reservoir; material: water | place: Czech Republic | collected 2017-05-23 | depth 30m m | reverse complement strand
TATGGCCGACTGGGACAACTGGGTTACTCAGGTCGTGCAGCGTTACAAAGGTCGTATTTCATCGTATGAAATTTGGAACGAAGCAAACTTGAAGATGTTCTACAACGGAACACCTGCACAAATGGCTGACATGACTAAGCGTGCCTACGACATCATCAAGGCAAATGATCCAGCGGCGTTGGTTGTTTCAGCTTCACCCTCATTGCGGTTGCAGTCAGCCTTTGATGGTTTCTACGTCAAGTACCTGGCTGAACTCGCGAAGTTGAGTTGGCCAATCGATGTGCTTGCAATGCATACGTATCCAAAGGCTGATGGTGATCCAGTTGCTCGTGGCGCTTTGATCACGATGGCGAAAAAGGCCATCACTGCCGCAGGTGCACCTGCAACTATTCCTGTTTGGGATACCGAGTTGAACTATGGACTTGCTGGCCCAGGTGCACTGCCTGCCAACAAGATCAAGGGGGACAAGGCAGCCGGTTGGGTAGTTCGCACCTACATCGACAATCTTCGCTATGGCATTGAGCGTTCGTACTGGTACATCTGGACCCAGAAGCCGTACGCGCTTCTTGGCATTCAGGCTTACCCAGGCGCTCCGGCTGAGCAGGGATTCTTCGCACTCGAGAATTGGGTTGTTGGTTCGAGTTTCGAAGGCTGCACCCAAACTGGTGACACGGTGGTCTGTAACTTCACCCGAGCCGGCCAAAAGTCAGTGGTTGCTTGGGCTGAAACAGGAACGGCTGCTTACACCGCTCCTGAAGGCAGCACCCTGCTCTGTGATCCTTCAGCGAAGTGTTCACAGGTGGCTGGCGGAACTCAGATAACCTTGACTGAGATTCCCGTTCGGATCTACCTGCAGTCCTAGAAAAGTATAAAAAGCGGGCGTCCCTCTTGAGGTGACGCCCGCTTTTACTTGTCGCTGTTAGCCTTCCCTATACCTAGCCCCATACGTAGGAGGTGTCATGAGTCACGAAGTTACCGAGAACGGTTCGGTGCCTTCTGCTGCCACTTCCCACCTGCGCACCCCAGCTCGCATCGGTTGGGCCAGCGCCCATTCACGTCGTGACCGCCCCCATTTGAGGCGAGATCCCCTTCGGGTTTACGCCACTCGTGCGGTGATTTTGGACTGCGTTGCGATCGTCGTTGCCGGGGTTACCGGATTTACCCTGCGCTGGGCGATCCCATTTAACGTAGAGATCAATAACCCCACTTACGTCTCACTGGTCGTCATCGTCGTTATTGCCTGGATGGCAGTGATGGCGCTGCGCGGTGCGTATGACACCCGAATTCTTGGTGTGGGTTCCGAGGAATTCAAACGGGTAGTTTCTGCATCCGCAACGGTGTTCGGCGCGGTAGCCATTGTCGTGTTCGCCTTGAAGCTTGATCTTTCTCGCGGTTTCGTACTCATAACTTTTGTTGTCGGTCTCACCCTGCTGCTCATTGTGCGTTGGTCGTTGCGCGCGTGGCTTCGCCATGAGCGTCGTTACGGCCACTTCTTGCATCGCACTATCGTGATTGGTGCTGAGCCTCAGAAATCTGAAGTCATTGACATGCTTGATCGTGATCCGGTAGCTGGCTTCACGGTGGTCGATGACGTGCAAGAACCCGACGCAGATATCAGCGAAGATGCGCTCGATGCTTGGCTCGATGAAATCATGGCGCTCATTGCACTAGGTGACGCAGATACCGTTGCTATTGCTGGGTCTCCAGCGATTGGCCCTCGGGTTGTTCAGCGTCTTGCGTGGCGATTAGAAGGGCCGCGCGTCGATCTTTTGGTAGCCCCAGCTGTTGGCGATGTTGCCGGTCCGCGAGTAAGTATGCGCATGGCTGCAGACCTACCGCTGTTACATCTTGATGAACCGCATCTCACCGGTCCAAAGCGTGCGATCAAACGCGCCTTCGATATTGGCGCTGGTGTGTTTATGTTCTTTGTTTTCTTGCCCTTCATGATTGTTGCTGCGATCGGTGTGCGCTTCACCAGCCGAGGCCCAATTTTCTACATGCAAGAACGAGTTGGCCGAGGTGGTGAACTCATCACGGTTGCCAAGTTCCGTTCGATGTATATGGGTTCAGATAAGCATCGTGATTCGATCATCGGTAATCCAGATGAAAACATCACCACGCGTTATCGCAAAGATCCACGAATTACCCCGTTCGGCAGATTTCTGCGTCGCTGGTCGATCGATGAAACGCCACAGATTTTCAACGTGCTGATCGGCTCCATGTCGATGGTTGGACCTCGCCCAGTGCTCGTTGATGAATTGCCGCTACTTGGCGATGCCGACCATCGTCGCCATCTGACCAAGCCCGGCTTAACTGGCCTATGGCAGGTTTCTGGTCGCAAGGAAGTGGACTGGGATGAGCGGATGCGCCTGGATCTGGACTATGTCGAGCACTGGTCGCCAGCCCTAGATTTGGTGATCATGGCCAAAACGGTCAAAGCCGTTCTTGTCGGGGATGGCGCGTACTAGCCCGGCTGGTAGCGCGACCGACCGGTTTATCGTAAAAATCAGATAAATGACGTATGAAAACTGATAATACTTCCCGTTATCAGGTTATTCGCATATATTTAGGCAATGGCACCCCATGAGACTGCATCGAGCCCTCAAGAATTAGGCAGGTTCCTGCGGCAGGCTCGCCTAGCCCGGGGAATGAGTCAGAGCCAGATTGCAGCGGAACTTGGCACGAGCCAGGCCTACGTCTCCGAGCTTGAAACCGGCAAGGATTCCCTCGCGCTCACTCGAGTTTTTGACCTTTTGCGCATCACCGGAGTGCGGTTGCGCGTTGAGTTGCCCGATAGTTCAACTCATAGCCAGATCAGCCTTTTGGTCGACAAAGGCGCGCTTGCCGAACTCTGCGATCGATATGGCGTAGCCGAACTTGCGGTCTTTGGTTCCGTTGCGTCCGGTACTGCTCGCCCTGACAGCGATATTGATGTGCTGTACACACTCAAAGAAGGTGTCCGACTTGGTTGGGCGATCAATGATTTTTCGGATGAACTCGAGAATTTGCTCGGACGCCCGGTGGACCTCGTAGGCAAAAAAGCCTTACACCCGCGTCTTCGTTCCCGGGTACTGAACCAGGCGCAGGTGATCTATGCGGCGTGAACTCCTGCTGCTGGAAGAGATCATCACAGCAGCGAACCGTGCGACCCAGATAGCCGCACGTCACACGGTGGAGTCACTGGCCGTCAATTTGGATGCAAGGGATGCCCTTCTTTGGAACCTCACGGTTGTGGGTGAGGCGGTTGGGCAACTTTCTGATGAATTGCGCGCTGAGCATCCGCAAGTTCCGTGGAATCAGCCCATTCGCTTGCGCAACAGGATCGTTCACGGCTACTGGTCAGTAGATCTGGATGTTATTTACGCCGTAGCTATCGACGATCTGCCCATGTTCGTCGATGGCGTTCGCTCCATCTTGGATTCCCTCTCAATGCACGGATCCGCGTAGATCTGGTCTATGCGGAGCGCTGGTTGCTCGCTGTCTCGCATATCGATCCGGTTACAGGTGGGCTTGGCCTCAAAGAATGGGGTGATTTCTTACCTATACTCTCTAAGTGTCCCGACTTACTCCCCGCATCTGGCTTGGGATAAGTGCGGGCGTAGCCGTCGGAATCTTCGTCATCTGGCTCCAAGTCTCGATTTTCACTTCGTTGGCTTCCCTGGGAGTGGGAGCTCGCAGTTACCAAACCAGCCTGACCGGGGTTGCGAATCAGATCTCTGCTGGCGAATATGTCGGAGCGCAGGCCGATCTCGCGCAGGCGCAGAGTGCTTCCACCCACATCGTTGACTCAGCACACGGGTTCAATATGACGGTGTTGGGATACGTGCCGGGCATCTCTTCTGCCGTTCATAACTGGGAACGCCTGACTGACGCCGTTGAAAACATCACTGCAAGCACGGATGACATGCTCACCCTGTTCGGTGACCTTTCCGGTGAGTCAGGCAATGCAAAGATTTTCAATGACGGGGCGATTGATGTCGTCGCTTTGAAGGCATTGCCGCCGCGAGTGAAGTCGATCGATCTTGGTATTTCAGCGACCTACAACAATCTTCTCGCGGTGCAGGCAAATGGTCCGCTGTCGGGTCCATTGGCCTCCGTTCAAGCCAAAGCCTTAACCACGATCGCCCCTATTCAAGACGCGATGAAGGCACTGGTTGATCTGGCTCCTCAATTGCCAGATGCACTCGGCGCTAACGGGCCGCGTCGTTATCTCATCGCGATTGGTAACCAAGCCGAGATGCGTGCAGCCGGCGGTGCTCCACTCACACTGATTCTTGTTGAGTTCGATCAAGGTCGAATCACAATTCCAATTAAGGGCCAGACAAGTACCGAACTCTTTCCGCCGTTGAACGCACCCGTGAAGTGGTGGGGTCCAGCTGCGAACCCATTCTTTGATGTCAATCCGCGTTTTAGTCCGATGGTTGTTGCAAACACTCACCCGAACTTGGAATTCAGCGCACGTGAAATGGCAGGCGCCTGGGAAGGTGGCAGCTACCCCGTTGTTGACGGCGTTGTCACCATTGACCTCACAGCAATTGGCTCGGTGCTCAATGCAATGGGTCCAATTCAGTCGCCGGCATATGGCGAAGTAACGGGCGACAAGCTTGGCCAGATTTTGTTGATCGACGCTTATGCAAAATTCGGTCAAGAAGATGCGGTGGCTCGCCAGAAGGCAAACCAAGAACTCTTGGATCAGTTGCTCACCAAACTTCTCAGTGGCGACGAACTTGTCACTGCAGCAAAGGCAATGGCCAAGACTGCGCCTGGGCGTCACTTCCAGGTGTGGATGGCAAAGCCTGAGTTTGAATCAGTAGTTTTGCGAAGCGGCGCTGGTGGAAGTGTTACTGCGCCACAGTCGGGAGACTGGTCAGCCGTCTATACCCAAAATGGAAATCAGAGCAAGGTCGATGTCTTCCAAGAGCGCAAGGTTGTCGTGAATGCAGCGATTCGCGCTGATGGTTCTGCGCATGTCACACAAGATGTGATCTTGACGAATGCAACTCCAGCAGATCGTCCCGAGGGCCCACCTGAGCGCATTGGTTATGAAACAAGTTGGTTGAAGTCGGCCTACATCATGTATGTGCCAAACGACGCTACCAATATGCAAACGATCTACCCCGCTGGCTTTGCCGTGCGACCGTTCAAGGATCATCAACAACTCGGTAAGGGTTACGTTGATGATGGTTTCGGACAAAAACTTGTACGAGTAGTCGGTTGGACTGCGCCACAAGCGTCGTCAACTGTCTCGCAAAGTTATGACTTACCTGCCGGCACTTTCGGGAAAAATGGAAACCTGAGCTACTCCTTGCAGGCAGATCCACAGTCTTTATTTAAGGCATCAACCATCACTGTGCGCGTGACGGCTCCCGATGGTTACTCCCCGGTAGAGACTGATGGAATGGCCGTCAATGGACGCACCGCAGAGGTGAGTGCTGTTCAAGACCGAACGGTCAAAGTTGCAATCGCGCTCTCGAAGGACAACTAATGGCACGCAGCCTTGGGGTTCAGCTTGGGGTTCAGCGATCTGAACTCGCGTTGGGTGGCATCACCGTCATCGCCATAGGTGCACTGTGGTTGTTGCCGCCAGCAGGGTTTGTTTTGACTGCGGTGTTGTTTGCACTGCTGCCGCCTTGGGGCAAGAGTATTTCTGAGCGAGCAATTATCAGCGTGGTGTTGATCGCAGGAGTTGTGGCACTCACAATTCCACGCGGTAGCGAGATACCCGTTACTGCGACGAGTGCACGCATTGGGCTCGTTTCCTTGTTGCTTATTGCATTCATATTGCGATCGATTCCTAAGTTGAAGAAATATGCAGCAATTCCGAAACCACGAGCTATTGATTTCGCTATCGCTGCATTGACTGGTGTCATCGCGTTGTGGTTGATGAGTGCCTACCGAGGTGTGGGTCCCTATGGAATAGTCAGTGGATTGTTTTTCACAGGTTGGGATAACCAAGGTCACTTCGTGCCGTTTGCTAACACTTATGAAGTGGGGAAAACCGCGTGGCCAACCCTTGACGGTTCGATCGCTTGGAATCAGTGGTACCCAAGCTTGCATACCACCCTCTGGGCCTTAGTTACTGATGCAACACATGCGGTGAAACTGGATCGCATTCAGTTATTGGCACCATATGTGCAACACATGGCAGTGAGTTTCGCCTTATGCATGGGCACGCTTGCCTGGATTGCCCAAGACCTCAGCAAGCGGCTGGCCAAGGCCCTGACTCCTGGAAAAGAAGTTGTCGACAAGGTCGCACCTCTAGTTGCCATTGCCCTGTTCGCACTCTTCGCCCTCCTTGGAAGCCCGGCAAGCCTCTTCAACGCTGGCTTCACCAACTTCGCGATGGCTGTCACCATCACCGCAGCCACTGCTTACCTCAGTAGTCGTAGTCTGCAAGACGCTCGACGTATCGGTTGGTTGCTCGTGCCGCTAGGCGCCCTCGCCGTCATTGGATTGTGGACACCACTTGTGCTGGGTATCGCACCCGCAGGTGTGGTGGTGCTGCTCGCTCTAAGTAAGAAAACGAAGTGGGTAGGCATTGCTTGGGCAGTAGCAACTGTGCTGCTGATCAGCGGCACCACATATTTGCAGACGAAGGCGATTGTGAATGTGTCTGGCAAAGATGCGGGCGGATTCACCCAAGATCTTGGCGCCGTGAACTCAGGCATGGTCGAGTTCAACATGGTTGCTGCGATTACAGCACCGATAATCTTGGCCCTCATCGCTGCCTATTTAGTTAAGCGCCGACAGGTCACGACAGCGATAGCGGCGGCTGGAACAACAATCGCAATATTGCCTTTCCTTGCCATCACGATTTTCGGGGCGGTGCAAGCAGGCAAAGGTTGGTTTGAGAGTTACTACGTTCTGAAGACCTTGGATGCCATGTTGCTGTTTGCCGCACCGGCATACGCAGCGCTTTTAGCAATTGCGCTGGTCTTTGTCATAACGTTGGTAACCAAAACAAAAATTCAGACGGTGGTGTTATCCGGCGCAGTAGCGGCAGTCGCCATAGCTGTGGTGTGGGTTTCAAGCGGGGCACCCGGTATTCAAGCTGGACAGAAGCGTATTGAGAGCGTGAACAACTCCCTCGTCGGTGAAGCAATCGTAAATTCAGCTGAGGCTGCGAAGCCGTATGCAACGTCAATGCCAATGATGTGGGACGGCGCGGGCAATCTGCCAAACCTTTGGCTTGCTTCGCTGAGTGGTGTCATGAGTAAAGATCAGCAAACGTTCTATTTGAGTTTGCCGGCTTTCCCTTATGAGGCCCAAGCCCAGCAGTATGTGTTTGATTATTTGGCAAGTAGGCCGAATGTTGATTTGGCAATGATGTGGTTTCGATCAATTAGCGGACAGCATCTACAAGAATTAGAGAATCAATTACCGAATCAGGTCACCTTGGTCAGAGTGCCGATGCGTTCCTCATTGTTATGTCAGGAGTGCTCGCTGTAATGCCTTCTTCCCCCCACCGTCGTAACAGGCGGGCTCAAGCAACTGTTGTGGCGATTGGTTCCGCAATGGCGGTCTTCGCAACTCTGGTACCAGCCGACGCCGCCCCAACGTTGCGCATCCAACCTGCACCCACGTTGCCAACGCCACAAACTGTTTCAAAATATGTCATTCGCAAGCACGTGGTGTCGGTACCAGCTGCTGGAAATCTTGGCACGGGAGCCTTTGTTATTGGGTCAAGTCCTCGGATGCGTGCTGCAGCCATTCATGCAACTGCGTCAACGTCCAGTGGCACGCCGCTGATGGCTGATTGGAATGGCGATGGCATTGCAACACCAGGGCGTTATAGCGATGGCGTTTGGTATGCCACAGACACCGTGGTTGGTCGATCGCCGCAGTGGAAGGCCATCTCGATGTTCGCGGGCCAATCAGGAGATATTCCTGTTGTTGGTGATCGCACTAAAGACAAACAACCTGACGTTGGCTTTTTTCGCAACGGAACATGGCTATGGCAGTTCAATGGCGAAAAAAATCAAACGGACCAGTTCGGCGCTCAAGGTGATAAGCCGATTGTTGGCGATTGGAACGGCGACGGTATTGATGATCTAGGCGTCGTGCACCCTGACGGCACATGGACCTTGAAGATTCCAGGAATTATCAAGAAGAAGGACATCAAGCTTGATCCTGGTGCGAGTATCGAACTACATCCCGCGGAAAAGTTCGCGCTCGTAAATTTCCCTTTTGGTTTGGTAACTGATGTGCCGATTGCCGGCGACTGGAATTCAGATGGCAAAGACACCCCAGGTGTAGTGCGCGATAACACCACGTGGATTTTCAGTAAGTCGCTGTTCAAACTGACAAAGACCACGAACACTGTCTTCCCGGTCGCAAGTGGATTCACTCCCCTTGTAGGTTCGCGAGCAACGGGCATCGAGAGTTGCCCAACAGCAACTCCAGTGTCTGAAAAGCGCGCAATAGCTCTGGCGAGCAAAGTTATTCCGCCAGCGAAGTTGACAGGCAACGTCAAGAAGCAAGGTATGCCCGAGATTTTGGCAACCGTTCAAGATGGCTTGCGCTATTCGGTAACCAACGACCTCACGAAGCGCTTGGTTACTCAAGTGCCATACCCTTACTACGACGTGCTGAACATTCACAAGACGATTGAAGAATCAGTTCGTCGTTCTGCAAACGTGACCCTTGCGGGCGCGATCATGTTGACCACGACGAATTGGAAGAAAGAGCAGAACATCACTCGGGCGCAATTACTGGCGTACACGAAGTGGCAAATTCGATCGCTGTCTTGCCAGCATGATGCAGTGACACCCGGTGGGTGGGGAACCACCTGGCAGTCTGCACTGTGGGCAACAACGGTTGGTCAAGCTGGCTGGATGTTGTGGCCGCAATTAAGTAAGCAGGAAAAAGGCTACGTCGCTGCAATGGTCGAGCATGAAGCCGACGCAGTTGCAGCACGAGGCCCGCATTACTTCAAGGATCGCGATGGCAAGGAGTATTCACCGGGCAACTCGAAGGCCGATGAAGTGTCATGGGATCTCACCACACCCGCCCTTGCTCTGGCAATGATGCCTAAAGCCAAGCAAGCGCAAACGTGGCGCCGAGCCCTGGTTGGTTTCTCGATCGCGGCCTTTGCTCGTCCAAGTGATCTTAAAGACAACACGAGCGTTAACGGAATCAATGTGTCAAAGCAATTGCCAGGCACAAACGCCAACGAAGACGGCACCATAACCAACCACAACATCATCAACCCGGATTATCAGCAAAATGTTCAGAACCTTTGGTGGGCCGCGAGCATGCTTCGCGTATCCGGGCAGAGCGTGCCAGAAGCAGTCTTCTTTAATGCCGACATCATCTATCGGTCATTGGCAGTGGTTGATTTTCCATCTCCCCCATATGCAGCACCGGGTGGAATCGTCTACAAGCCAGGCGGTCAGATTTATTACCCACAGGGGGTGTCGTGGGGCACTCGCCGGCCAGCAACCTTCACAGGTGTGGATTCATTCGCAGCGATCTATTCGGCTCCTGACACGCACGCCGCGCAGTACCTTGCAGATCATGCCCGGGATACACGCGGCATGCAGTTGCGCTATGACTCCGGAAAGATTTACGCAACCGGAAACGCGGAGGACTCATATGCGTTGGGCAAAGAGGAATATGCGCTTCAACAAACGGCGTTGGCGTGGTGGGCTGGAGCGGTGCCAAGCGGGCCAGGCTTCAAGCTCGACAAGAGCAAGATCACTGGCGTG
>CAFBMC010000063.1_pt1 | contig 10041 bp, 8 predicted proteins | sample 7268441 | NCBI WGS metagenome assembly CAFBMC01 (sample SAMEA6814051, study PRJEB35770) | freshwater metagenome | biome: Freshwater; feature: Freshwater reservoir; material: water | place: Czech Republic | collected 2017-05-23 | depth 30m m | reverse complement strand
CATGGCCAAAACTCCGCGAGCTGATCCAAGGGCTGCCCCGGTGAGCACTACGGCAAAGGTTTGAAGGGTCAATGGAACTGCAGCATTCCACGGCAAGTAAAACGCAATTTGTGCGCTTACGCCCACAAAAGCGGCTCCTGCGACGACCAGAGCGATATTTCGCGCCCAAGTGTGGGAAACCACATCAGCGAGTACGCGAGGGGCAGGGGATGCCAGTGCCATGAATTCCTCCAGCAATTAATAACGCGAGCCTTTCGCGACAAATGAACCTTACCGGTTACCATGGGTGCGTTGGCATGGACTTCGAAGTAACAGTGGCTGGGGAAGGCGACTGGTTACTAAGGAGGCTCGATGACGACGCACATTCAGGCCAAGCCTGGAAATTCAACCTCCCATGAGGCGCACAACGCGCGCGGAGTGGTGTTTATTCATGCCTGCCCCCGTGCGGTGAGTCCGCATCTGGAGTGGGCGCTGACTAGCCTGTTTGGCACCAACGTGAAATTGGACTGGAGCGAGCAGCCGATTGCACCTGGCTCAGTGCGATCTGAAATTCTTTGGCAAGGCCCCTCAGGTATGGGTGCCAAATTAACGAGCGCACTTCTTGCCTTCAAGCAGGTTCGATACGAAGTGACTGAAGATGCGAGCCCTAAGCGGGCGGGCGAGCGCTTTTCAGTAACGCCAAGCCTTGGACTTTTCCGAGCCGACATTGGCGAACATGGCGATGTCATGGTTGCCGAAGAGCGCATCCGAACCGCCTTACAGCAGGCAGCGATCACCGGCGAAGGTTTAGCCGAAGAAATTGCGCGATTGATTGGCGAGCCTTGGGATGAAGAGCTTGAGTCATTTCGCTGCGCGCACGAAGGTTCAACAGTTCGCGTGCTGCACGACGTTATCTAGACGCTGCTATCTAAACGCTCTTAAAGACCAACGCCACGTCGTGGCCGCCGAAACCAAATGAATTATTGAGCGCTGCAATGTCACCGGCTGGCAACTGCACTGGACCGTCTTTGGTGACCTGCAAGTCGATCGAAGTATCAAAGTTGAAAATGTTGATACTTGGGGGAGCAATACGATCACGAAGTGCCAAGATCGCAAAGATTGATTCAACCGCGCCAGCACCGCCCAGCAAGTGGCCCGTCATCGACTTGGTGCCCGAAACCCATGCGTGATCAGCTTGCCCACCAAGTGCTCGGCGCAGGGCAACGGACTCTGCGTAGTCACCTTGAGGGGTTGAGGTGGCATGCGCATTGATATGAATGATGTCTGCAGGGGATAGGTCGGCGTCAGCCAAAGCCATCGTGATTGCGCGAGCAGCGCCGGCACCTTCTGGGTCTGGCTGAGCGATGTGATGTCCATCTGAGGTCAATCCCGAGCCGCCGTAACGCCCGTAAATCTTTGCGCCACGTGCGCGAGCGTGGTCTTCTTCTTCGAGAATCAAAATGCCAGCGCCTTCACCCATGACGAATCCATCGCGGTCAACGTCATACGCACGAGAGGCAGTGGCAGGATCGTCATTACGAGTAGACAGTGCGCGCATGGCTGCGAAACCGGCCATGGTTACGCCATTCATGCAGGCTTCAGTGCCACCGGCAACAACAATGTCAGCGCGACCGTCTTCGATCATCTTGGCTGCATATGACACGGCTTCTGCACCTGATGCGCAAGCACTGACCGGCGTGTGCACACCTGCGCGAGCGCCAACCTCAATGCCGACCATTGCTGCTGGACCGTTAGGCATGATCATCGTGACCATGTGTGGTGAAACTCGAGCGGCACCTTTGTCACGCAAGGTCTCATAGGCCTGAATAAGTGAGTTAATGCCGCCGATACCCGATGCGACAACTACACCTAAGCGGATCGGATCCACATCTGGGGCACCAGCGTCAGCCCAGGCCTCGCGAGACGCAATAAGCGCACATTGTTCGGAGCGGTCCATTCGCCGTACTTCCACAGGCTTCAAAACTTCGGCAGGATCAACTTTCATCATTGCCGCGATTTGAGCTGGCTGATCTGCGGCCCAGTCGGGACCTAACCGAATCGTGCCAGGAGTTCCAGCAAGAGCAGCCGCCCATGTTGATGGTGCATCGCCACCGATTGGCGTAGTCATTCCGATGCCTGTCACCACAACGTTACGTGTCATTGCTAGTACTCCTGATTTCCGAGACCGACTTGTATTTGCAAGGGAGTGGGGGTCTAACCCAACGGGTGTGACCCCCACTAAGCCTTAGATTTAAACGTGTGCGCTGATGAATTTGACGGCGTCGCCGACAGTCTTGAGGTTCTTGACTTCACTGTCAGGAATCTTTACGCCCCACTTGTCTTCGCAAGCCATCACAACTTCGACCATGGACAGTGAGTCCACATCGAGATCATCGACAAAAGACTTGTCCAACTGGACGTCCTCTGCTGGTACGCCTGCTACTTCGTTCACAATTCCAGCCAAGCCGGCCAGGATGTCCTCACTCATGACTTTCCTTTCATTTCTTTGTTTGTAATGTGGGTTGAGAAAATTAGGGGAGCGTTACTACTTGTGCTGCATAAGCCAAACCAGCGCCGAAGCCAATGATGAGTGCGAGTCCACCACTGGGCGCACTTCCTTCACTTACCACTCGCGACATAGCTATTGGTATTGATGCGGCCGAGGTATTGCCGCTAGTGACGATGTCTCGAGAAACATGCACATGTTCTGGAATCTTGAGTGAGCGCACGAGTGCATCAGTGATGCGGTTGTTGGCTTGATGGGGGATAAAGGCATCGAGTTGATCAACGGTGATACCAGCTGCGTCGACTGCTTCTTTAGCAACGCGAGCCATTTCAGTGATTGCCCAGCGAAACACCGTTTGTCCCTGCATGTACAACATGGGTACGTTGTTTGCAGGGTCCTTGCGCTGTTCGATAAAAGAAGGAGCGATGCCAAGGGCGGCAGTCTGAGTGCCGTCTGATCCCCAAACCGTCGGTCCGATTCCAGGGGTATCTGAAGGTCCAATAATCACGGCGCCGGCGCCATCACCGAAAAGAAAGGCTATTGAACGATCGTCGTCAAGAAACCAGTCCGTGAGTTTCTCGGCCCCGATGACCAACGCGTATTTCGCGTTACCGCTGCGGATGATGTCGCTGGCCATGCCAACGCCATAACAAAAGCCGGCACAGGCGCTGGAAATATCTGTCGCGGGGATACCGACCGCACCAATCTGTGCCGCAACTTGCACCGCAGCTGAGGGAGTCAGGTAAGGGTAAGTGCAACTAGCAAGGAGTAGCACTCCAATTTCGCTGGGGTCAATACCCGCCCGCTCAACTGCGATTTTGGCTGCTTTCACAGCCATATCGAGTACTGACTCGTCTTCTGCGGCATAGCGACGTTCTTGAATACCTGAGCGCTCAACAATCCACTCGTTGTTCGAGTCGATTTTCAAGCAGACTTCGTCATTGTCAACGATTCGCGATGGGCTGTAGGCACCAACAGAAAGAATGCGGGTGAACGCATTTGGCGTAGGCACCTTGATGGAAACGGTCACTGCGAATCCTTTCCGCCATGCTCAGCAATCAATGCGAATGCCGCATCGAGATCTTCCGGACTCTTCACGGCAACTGTTGCGATGCCGGGCATTGCACGTTTAGCAAGGCCAACGAGGGTTCCGCCGGGCGAAAGCTCAATTAGCCCGGTCACACCCATGGAAACCATCATGTCCATACACAAGTCCCAGCGCACGGGATTACTCACCTGTGCAACTAAGCGACGCAATGTTTCGGCTCCGGTGTCAACGGCGCTGCCATCAGCATTCGATAGTAAAGGTGCAGTCGGATCATGAGCAACCATCGACGATGAAAAGGCATCAAGTGCGAAAAGCGCTGGTGACATGTGAACAGTGTGAAATGCACCAGCAACGGCTAGTGGGCGGACCCGACTACCTTCTGGTGGATCCGCAGCAAAGGCATCAAGCTGTTGCAGGGTTCCAGCAACAACGATTTGACCGGCACCATTCATGTTTGCGGGTGTGAGCCCATGAAGTTCAGCTTTAGCAACAACGACAGAAGCCTCGCCGCCAAGAACCGCACTCATTCCCGTGGCAACTAGCTTTGCGGCCGACGCCATCTCGGAACCTCGCAGTTGTACGAAACTCATAGCGTTACTTGGCGACAACACCCCAGCCATAACTGCAGCGGTTATTTCGCCAACTGAATGACCGGCGAAGACATCTGCGGCGGGGGAGTTCAGCGCCTGCCATGACACAAGGCCTGCAGCCACGATTAGTGGCTGAGCAACGGCAGTGTCGCGAATCGTGTCGGCATCCGAAAGCGTTCCGTGGGTCAAGAGATCGACTCCGCTTGCCACGCTGAGTTCAGTCAATTGCTCCGATACGCCAGGTAATTCCAACCAAGCTTGCAACATTGCAGGAGTCTGGGCGCCTTGACCTGGAGCGACGATTGCAAGCACGGTCTAAGCCTGTCGGCTTTTGCGATGATTAGTTGTGGTTACTGCCGCCAATGTCACGACCACAATTTTAGAGGTTTCCTACAAAAAAAGTCGACTCCGACCCGATAAATCGGGAGAATCTCGCCGATTTCCTACACGAACCAGCAGTCAGGTCACTGATCGAGCTGCGAAATTCTCCCTAAAGTTAATCCCATTCGGAGCGCAAAAGCATCACGAGGCTCATTTGGGCTGTACCCAGTGATTTCAGTTATTCGGCGCAGGCGGTAGCGCACTGTGTTGGCGTGCACAAACATGGTGCGAGCTGTTGCCTCCAAAGAAGGGCTGCTTTCCAGGAAATTTGAGGCGGTTGCGAGCAAGGTTTCTTCCGCGGCCAGTGGCAAGTAGATAGCGGCGATCAGCGCCAATTTGGCATCCAGATCACCGGCGAGAGCAAGCTCGGGCAAGAAATCAGAGGTGATCGCCGGACGCGGAGCCGCAGGCCAAGCGCCGGCGACGCCAAGTGCGGCCATGGTTGAACGTGCCGCTTTTGGTACATCGTCGAGACCATCAAGTGAATCACTGGCAACGATCGGACCAGGCCCGAAATGGACAGAAAGAAGGCGTGCCACGCGTGATGGCTGGGTTACCCGCCCGATGATGGCAAGCATCACGTTTCCGTGGATACCAGTTAAGAGGTCGAGCCCGTGATTGGCTGCAGCTCTGCGGAGCACGGCCAATGCCAACTCCGGTTCACCAATCGGAGGGGCCCCAGCAATCAACAGCACCGAACCTTGGCCCGACCAACCTAGGGCGCTGACTCGACTGAGCACGGTGCTATCAAGATCACCGCGTACGAAGGCATCAACAACAAGTGCTTCTACTCGCGCATCCCAGGCACCGCGGGCTTCTGCCGCACGCGCATACACACCCGCAGCCGAAAAAGCGATTTCGCGAGAATATCGAAGTACTGCTTCACGAAGTGGAATACGGGTCTCAAGATCATCAATATCTTCAATGGCTTCTTCGACAACATCGATTGTGGTGCGCACCAACGACACGGTCTGTTCTAGCGAAATAACTCGAGCAAGTTCACGTGGTGCCGAACCAAATACACCAGCGGTTATTTCACCCACCTGTTCTGGATGTCGATACCAGTCCACAAAAGCAGTGATACCCGCTTGCGCGACTAAACCAACCCACGAACGTTCTTGCGCTCCGAGCTCGCGGTACCAAGGAAACTCGGATTCCATGCGCTGCGTTGCAGCAGTGGTGAGTTCGCCGGTCGATTGTTTAATTCGAGCCGGCAGGAATTTTCCTGCCACGTGTTTAGACGTTTACGCCGATGAGTGAGCCGACAGCGAAGGTCACGATCGCGGCTCCGGCGCCCCAAGCAAATTGGCGTAGTGCAGAGAACACAATTCCGCGGCCAGAAATCCTTCCGACCACTCCACCGACAACAAATAATGCAACCGTGGAGAGCACGATGGTCAACACAAGTGCCGAATTTCCAGTCAAGAACAAGTACGGCAGTACGGCAATCGAGGCACCAAGAGCAAAAGCAACGAAGCTTGAGAAAGCAACCTTGAGCGGTGAACCCAGCTCGTCGGGATTTAACCCGAGTTCTTCGCGGGCAAGGGTGTCGAGGGCCTTCTTTGGGTCTTGCATGATGTGGGCAGCCGTGGCCGCGGCAACTTCACGAGGAACACCCTTGGCTCGGTAAATGAGCTCAAGTTCTTTTTGTTCTTCTTCGGGCTTATTCAGCAACTCTTCGGCTTCTTTTTGAATCTCACGTTGGAACAAATCACGTTGACTTGCAACGCTGACATATTCACCTGCGGCCATCGAGAATGCACCTGCGAGCAATCCAGCAAGGCCGGCAAACAAAATAGTGTTGCCATTTGGATTTGCTCCCGCAAAACCCATGACTAACGCCGTGTTGGATACCAAACCGTCGCTCACTCCGAACACGATGGCGCGCGCTTTTCCGGAAGTGTCGGTGCTGTGCCAAGCCTCCATGTGATCTGGGCCTGGAGCCTTCATTGCACCGCGAATCGGCAGTACATTTTCTTTGTCTTCACGCATGCGGCGAAATGCTTCAGCATGTGCGGCTTCATCTTCAACCATCGACTGTGGTGCGTCAGGTTCGTTGTCGTAGAGCGAGTTCGCTGCGGTTTCAACACTTTCAAGATGCTCGAGAACATCGTCAACGTTCATAGTTTTTGCCTGGTGTACAAGTGCCGCGTCGTCTTCGTTCATGCTCGTTGGTGCTTTTGGCACCTCGATCCCAGCTTCAGTGAGCATCGCGATCCAATGCCGAGAATGTCGATCCTCGATGTCGGCAAGTTCAAGCAAGGCCTCGCGGCGGTCTCCTGACATCGTTGTTGCAAGCGATCGATAAAGCATCGCGGCCTTACGCTCCTCATCGAGGTAGCGCAGGAACCGCTTTGGATCTTTGACCATGTCAGCCGGAGCCTTCCGTATTTCCAGCGTAAGCAGCGGCTGGGTCGTGGAGTTGATAGCGAACGATCGCTTCAGCAATCTTGGCGCGTTCGATCAGATTTTGCTTGCCGAGCATCGTGAGGGCCTGCACCACGATGGATTCGGAATCCACAAGGAAGTGTCGACGTAGTGCTCCTCGGGTGTCTGACATGCCCCAGCCGTCGGTCCCAAGGGAAACGAATGGCTGTTCAACCCATTCGCGAACCTGATCTTGAACCGAGCGCATCCAGTCCGAAACTGCAATGACAGGACCTTGACGGCCAGCAAGGCGCTTGGTGATGTAGGCAACGTGTTGCTCTGACTCAGGGTTTAAGAAGTTGTAGCGATCCACTTCTAGCCCATCGCGACGAAGTTCATTCCAGGACGTCACTGACCACACGTCAGCATGAACGCCCCACTCTTCAAGCAGCATGGTTTGAGCACGCAAGGCCCAAGGCACAGAAACACCACTTGCAAGCAGCTGCACATGTGGCCCTTCACCGTGTGACTCGCTGATCAAATGCATACCGTGAAGGATGCCTTCAACATCGACACCTTCTGGCTCAACGGGCTGTCGGTATGGCTCGTTGTAGACCGTGAGGTAGTAGTAAATGTTTTCCGGAGCTTCGCCGAACATGCGACGCAAACCATCTTTAAAGATATGCGCCATCTCGTACGAATATGCAGGGTCATATGCAACAACGCCAGGGTTGGTGCTGGCAAGCAGCAATGAATGGCCGTCTTGATGCTGAAGACCTTCACCATTAAGAGTGGTGCGACCTGCAGTTGCCCCAAGAACAAAGCCACGAGTCATCTGATCCATAGCAGCCCAGAAGCCATCGCCAGTGCGCTGGAATCCAAACATTGAATAGAAGATGTAGATCGGAATCATCGGTTGTCCGTGTGTGGCATATGAAGTGCCGGCAGCGGTAAACGAAGCAGTAGATCCAGCCTCATTGATACCTTCATGCAAGATCTGGCCAGTAACAGATTCCTTGTACGACAACACGAGTTCGCGATCCACTGACATGTACTGCTGCCCGTGAGGCGAGTAGATCTTCGCAGTTGGGAACATGGCATCCATGCCAAAGGTGCGGGCTTCATCAGGGATAATCGGGACGATCCGATGGCCGATGTTTGGATCCTTCATGATGTCTTTGAGCATTCGAACAAAAGCCATCGTGGTGGCGACTTCTTGATTACCTGAACCACGCTGGGCAACTTCGTAAGTCTTATCTGGTGGCAGAACGAGTGGCTCATTCACGATGCGTCGTGATGGAACTCCACCGCCCAGGCGCTTGCGCGAATGTTGAATGTATTGAACGGCTTCATCATCTGGACCGGGGTGGTAATACGGCGGCAGATAAGGATCCATCTCACTGTCGGGGATTGGTATGTTTAAACGATCGCGGAAAGCAAGGAGATCTTTTAGGGTCAGCTTCTTCATTTGGTGCGTTGAGTTGCGGCCTTCGAAGTGCGAGCCAAGAGTCCAGCCCTTCACTGTTTTAGCCAAGATCACTGTTGGTTGACCCTTGACCTGGGTTGCAGCTTCATAGGCGGCGTACATCTTGCGGTAATCGTGCCCACCGCGACGCAAGCCCCAAATTTCTTCGTCAGTCCAGTCTTCAACAAGTTTTGCTGTTTCTGGATCTCGACCAAAGAAGTTTTCGCGAACAAAAGCACCGTCTTCAGCCTTGAAGGTTTGGAAGTCACCGTCAAAGGTTTTATTCATGAGGTTTACCAACGCGCCATTGCGGTCGGCGGCTAGAAGATCATCCCACTGGCGACCCCACACCACCTTGATGACATTCCAGCCGGCACCACGGAACAGCGATTCAAGTTCTTGAATGATCTTTCCGTTGCCACGCACCGGACCGTCTAGGCGCTGCAGGTTGCAGTTGACCACAAAGACCAGGTTGTCGAGTTCTTCGCGTGCAGCCAAGGTCAATGCGCCTACGGCGTCGACTTCGTCCATTTCCCCGTCGCCCAGGAAGGCCCACACCTTTTGGTCTGAGGTGTCTTTGATACCGCGGTTGCTGATGTACTTATTGAAACGGGCTTGGTAAATAGCGTTGAGTGGTCCAATACCCATCGACACTGTTGGGAACTGCCAGAACTCAGGCAGCAAACGTGGATGTGGGTAGGAAGGCAAGCCCTGCCCTGAAGTTTCCTGACGGAACCCATCGAGTTGCTTTTCGGTAAGGCGGCCTTCTAAGAATGCGCGCGCATAAATTCCGGGAGATGCATGGCCTTGGAAAAAGATTTGGTCGCCACCGCCAACATGATCTTGACCGCGGAAGAAATGGTTGAAACCAACTTCGTACAGAGTTGCACTCGATGCGTAACTCGAGATGTGTCCGCCAACACCGACACCTGGGCGTTGGGCGCGATGCACCATGATCGCAGCGTTCCAGCGAATGATCTGACGGATGCGATGCTCGATCGCTTCATCGCCAGGAAAGGCGGGTTCTTTTTCAGGAGCAATGGTGTTGATGTAGTCGGTGCTTCGCAGGCTTGGAACGCCAACATTGCGTTCGGTTGCGCGCCGCAACAGCGACAACATGATGAAGCGGGCACGGTTGTTTCCACCGTTGATAGCCAGGTTGTCGAATGAATCAATCCATTCGGCAGTTTCATCTGGATCAACGTCGACGTACTGAGTCGGCATGCCGCCGGCTAGCAGTGCGTCTCGGTCACTTGCGGGTGTCATTGTTTGGACCCTTCGCTTAGTCGGATTCCGGGATCGCCGGTTAGCCGAGTGACGGTGGTGTAACTGGTTACATCCTTGCGTATGGGGGGCCTTGGAACCAAAGTTGGGGGACTTTTCGGAGTCTTTACGGCCCTGCCACTTGCCAATCGGCCCCGCGTCCGGTGAACTAGCGTCGCACTAGTGGACTTTTGGTCCCCTTGGCCTAATGAATGGAGAGTCTGTTGACCGCCGCAGCGGATCAAGATGTGGCACGTCAGCGTGCCGTTCGTCTTGGGATCGAACCAGGTATGACGGTGCAAGAGATTGGGTTTGACGAAGATGTCGACCTAGCCCTGCGCGGTGGGATTGAAGCCATCATTGACGATGAGCTCGTTGATGAGGACTTCGATGACGTTGTAGACGTTGTTCTGATGTGGTGGCGAGACGAAGACGGCGACCT
>CAFBMC010000062.1_pt1 | contig 10219 bp, 13 predicted proteins | sample 7268441 | NCBI WGS metagenome assembly CAFBMC01 (sample SAMEA6814051, study PRJEB35770) | freshwater metagenome | biome: Freshwater; feature: Freshwater reservoir; material: water | place: Czech Republic | collected 2017-05-23 | depth 30m m | reverse complement strand
TCGAAGAAATTCCAAACCGCCAGCCCTCAACGCTGCCATTGGCTGGGGTTGTCGAAGCCGGCCCCGCCTGAGCAAACATCCATTGCGAGTTTGAAACCTGCCAGTAAGTCCAGTAGCGATAAGCAGTAGCGGCCTGGGCAGTGCTAGCGAAAAGTAAAGATGCGTACATGCCAACTACTGCCAGCACCAAAGCGCTGACTGTTCGTTGACGTGTACGCATCCCAAGCCCTACTTAGTGATCGAGGTCAGCAAGTTGGCGACCAGATCGCTCTTCTGGGAACCAAATGCTTGTGGATTCTTTCCTGTGAGTCCAGCAATCATGATCAAGCCCGAACCTGCCGCCGCCTTAAATTTGGCACCGGTGCCGGTGTATTCGACAACGTTGCTTTGTAGTTGAGCTAGTCCTGCATCTAGTCCAGGCTTGCCCTGTTTCGACGAGGCTAGTCCGATAACGGCCGATGCAGTTGAGTTCCAGTCAGTTTGCTTTGGATCAAGTGCCGACTTCAACGCACCCTTGCTCGCAACCAGAGTCTGACTTAGGTAGGTAGCAACCTTGTTGACCAATGCGGACTTACAGCTAGTTTTTGTCACACTTGCATAAGCCGTTGGCTTGTTGGCTGGCAGTGTTCCGGCGATTCCCACCAGTGCCTGCGCTGAAGCAAGATTGTCTGCCTTGCCGTTGGGTTGGTACGGCAAACCGAAGGTACCGGCTCCGGTGCAGGGAATTTGTGATGCGGTGAGGTACCCCCGGGCGCTGTTCCCGGCGTTTCGAAGCGCTGAAGTTTTTGGTGCGCTGTTGAGTGCGGCAAGAACTAAGCCGGTGGAGTTCACATCGGATTCGCCACCCAGGGTGTAGCCCCAGCCACCATCTTTGTTCTGCTTCGTTAGCAAGACCGCAATGGCTTTGTCGGCTGCAGCCGAGTTCTTCACGATGCGAAGTGCCATCGCGCCAAGGGCGGTCGCATTCGAGTCCGCACCAGTAAATTTCGCTGGATCAGGCTGGGCGCATGCAGTACGAATCGAATTACGATATTCCTCGAAGGAGCCATCCAGACACTGCTGTCCTGCGAGCCAGGTGACGGATTCGGCTGGCACTTTGTTCAGTGGTTGCAATGCCAAGATTGCTAGGGACTGGCGATAAACACCGTCATACGTTGGATCCGTTGAGCCGAAGAGGCCGGTATCGTGTGATACGGCAATCGCAGGAGTAAGAGCACCAACGGTAGTTATGCCCAAAACTGCAACTGCAGTGATGGTTTGGGCAATTTTGTGTTTCATGTAATTCTCTTTCGGTGAGCGGGCCAAGAAACGAGAAGCCCACACAACGATGGAAGAGATCCATAGAAGTTTTGGGACTCGTTCCGTTGCCTCGACGGATGGAGCCGCTCGTACTCGTCAGGTGCTCCGACTTGCCTTAGTTTTCCTAAGGATCACGGTTGCGGGACAGCGCCGGAATCTCACCGGACTTCCCCTGAATTTCAAGTACGTGGATGAAGTTGTAGATCGCATCATATGGTGTTCCCTATGGAGCATAGATACCTAGGACGTAGCGGCCTCAAGATCAGTGAAATCACCCTCGGGAACTGGATCACTCACGGTTCTCAGGTCGATGACTCAACAGCCCATGCCACCGTCCACGCAGCCCTAGACGCTGGGATCACGTCCTTTGACACGGCTGACGTGTATGCCGGAACAAAGGCGGAAACGGTCCTTGGAGCGGCTTTGAGTGGTCGGCGCCGGGAAAGTGTTGAGATTTTCACCAAGGTGTATTGGCCCACGGGACGCGGCGCAAACGACCGCGGCTTGAGTCGCAAGCACATGATGGAATCGATCAATGGTTCATTACGGCGTCTGAACACTGACTATGTGGATCTTTATCAAGCCCATCGCTTTGATGTTGAAACTCCTTTAGAAGAAACCATGCGTGCCTTTGATGACATGGTGCGTCAAGGCAAAGTGCTGTACATCGGAGTGTCTGAATGGACTGCCGAACAGATTCGAGCGGCTATTCGTATTGCGGCAGATATGGGATTTGATCGCCTTATTTCCAATCAGCCGCAGTACAACATGTTGTGGCGAGTGATCGAAGAAGAAGTCGTTCCAACTTCGCAAGAACTCGGCCTCGGACAAATTGTTTTCTCCCCGATTGCGCAAGGTGTACTGAGTGGCAAGTACTTGCCGGGGCAGCCACCCCCAGCGCAGTCGCGGGCAACCGATGAACATGGTGGGGCCAACATGATTTCCCGTTGGCTTCGAGATGACGTGCTCAACGCGGTGCAGAGGCTGGTGCCGATTGCGCAGGAACTCTCACTTACTCCAGCTCAGTTAGCTGTTGCTTGGGTGCTGAACCAGCCCAATATTGCATCAGCAATTGTTGGCGCCTCACGCGCTGAACAGGTTCATGAGAATGTGAAAGCCTCGGGTGTGGTGCTCTCGGCAGATGTTTTACATGCCATCGATATTGCTCTTGGTGATGTCGTGACAACGGATCCAGCATTGACTGTTTCCCCTACAACGCGCCCCTAGAAGATCAACCGTAGAAACGAGAAAAAAATGAACTGGACTTGGCAGGCTCAAGGAGCAGACGGATCAGCGGTTGAATCAGTAACAGCCAACGACGCCGCATTTCCTACACAAGGCGATGCGGAAACTTGGATTGGTGAAAACTGGCAAGACCTGCTTGACGAAGGTGTTGAACAGGTGGCGCTGCTCGATGGAGCGAGCGTGATTTACGGACCAATGAGTTTGCGTCCAGCAGGGGAATAACGCTACTTAGGAATGCCGCCACGCTTCAGGCGTGGCGGTGGCAGGCGTAGGCGCCGAAATTGCATCACACGCAAAACTGCATACAAGGTCAAGCCTTTGCGATCCGCAGGATTATCGAAGGTCTTGGTCGCAGCGCGATTTAAAAGCACGACCATGATGATTACGTCAATAACCATGATTGCAGTGAAGGCGAAGAAACCTAAGGTCACCCAAAACTGAATTGATGGAACAGGCACGAAGCCAAGAATGAGCACGAGAATTGCAACCACGATGAAGTACTCAGCAAGTGAAAAACGCGAATCAACAAAGTCACGAGTGAATAATTTGCCAGGGCCTTGGTCGCGTGCCTGCATGTAGCGCTCTTCGCCAGCCATCATGCCTTTGCGTGAGCGATCGCGTTCAAGACGAGCTCGCTCGCGTGATGCTTTCTTGGCTTCTTTGGGGTTGTTTGGCACCTTAACCCGAGTCTTGCGGGCGGCTTGGGAATCGCGGCGGCTAGGGGTTGGACGACCCTTACCTTCACCTGACTCTTCAGCGGTGGGCACAGCCGGCTTTGATTCCTGCTTCTTTCCAAACATTGGTTTAGCGTAGTCGGTTAGTCCTTGAGACCTGACGGACCAGGCAGAGCCAGCATTCGGTCCAAGGCGACCTTGGCCCAGCGGGAGGTTTCAGGGTCAACGGTGATCTGATTGACCAAGGTGCCGTCAGCAAGGGATTCAAGGGCCCAGACCAGGTGTGGCAAGTCAATGCGATTCATGGTTGCGCAAAAGCACACGGAGTGATCTAGGAAGACGATCTCTTGTTCTGGGAAGTCTTGGGCGAGCCTTTTGACTAAATTCAGTTCGGTCCCAACCGCCCAAGCAGACCCTGGTGGGCTCGCTGAGATGGCGGCAATGATGGCTTCTGTTGAACCGACCACGTCAGCCTCGGACACCACTTCAAAGGTGCATTCTGGATGGACGATCACCTGGACACCGGGTACTCGCTCGCGAACGTCATTGATCGCCTTGGTGGTGAATCGGGCATGTACCGAGCAATGGCCACGCCACAAGATCATTTTTGCGCTCCTGAGCTGTTCCACCGTTAAGCCGCCATTAGGCAACAGCGGGTTAAAGAGCACGCAGTCATCCAGGCTCAGTCCCAATTCAAGAACGGCTGTGTTTCGTCCAAGATGTTGATCGGGCAGGAACAACACTTTTTCACCTTGAGCAAAAGCCCATTGCAAACTTTGTTTTGCATTACTCGAAGTGCAGACCGTGCCACCGTTGCGTCCGGTAAAGGACTTGATCGCAGCGGTGGAGTTCATGTACGTGACCGGCACTGTGACATCGGCGATTCCGGCCGCTTTGAGTACGTCCCAGCAGGCTTCGACCTGATTGATGGCTGCCATATCTGCCATCGAGCAGCCGGCAGCCATGTCAGGAAGGACAACTTGTTGATTGTCTGCCGTCAGGATGTCTGCGCTCTCGGCCATGAAGTGCACTCCGCAAAATACGATGTATTCGGCGTTGGGGTGCGCGGCGGCCTGCTGAGCCAATTTGAAAGAGTCGCCGGTGACATCGGCAAAGGCAATGACTTCGTTGCGCTGGTAATGGTGACCCAGGATGAACACTCGTTCGCCGAGCCGGGCTTTTGCCGCCAAGGCTCGAGCCACCAGACCAGGATCTGAGGCTTCTGGCAGTGAACCGGGGCATTCCACCCCTTTTTCACTGTCCGGATCGGCATCTTTGCCGAGCAGAAGTAGTGCCAATGGTGTTGGCTTGGGCTCCAGCCCTAGTTCGATCATCCGCCTATTGTCCACATTGCATAGCAGAAATGGGAATGGGATGGGATATTAGATTGTTAGATGTGGCATAGACTCTGTACACACCACCGATTGGAAGGACCGCCATGACTGCTGACGTCACGATCCAGGCGCCTACGATTGACGGCATTGCGCTCACTGAGACCGCTGCCCTCAAGGTAAAGGCACTGCTTGATTCTGAAGGTCGCGATGACCTTGCCCTTCGCGTTGCTGTGCAGCCAGGTGGTTGCTCAGGACTTCGCTACCAACTCTTCTTTGATGACCGCAAGCTTGATGGCGATGTCAACAAGGACTTCGACGGTGTTGGTGTGGTGACTGACCGCATGAGTGCTCCTTACCTCAACGGCGCAACCATCGACTTCGTTGACACGATCGAGAAGCAGGGCTTCACGATTGATAACCCGAATGCAGGCAGTTCATGCGCTTGTGGAGATTCATTCAGTTAATCTCCAGTAAAAAGTATTAACCTTGAGGGGCCCGCATTTTGCGGGCCCCTCAAGGGCTTTAAGGAGTGTCAATGGCTGGCAAGAAAACCGCGCTCTTTGCAGCATCGGCGGCACTAGGTATTTCCGCGCTACTCGCACCAACCGCGATGGCCGCTAATTCAACGGCAGCCAAAATGTTGACGAAGTCGGAAGTTCCGTCAGTATTTGGCAAGGCGAAAAATTACGACTTCAACACCACGAACCCCGATAAGATGATCGTTCCGTGCTCGGATTTTTCAGGTAAGGCGTTGTATTCCCAGCGCGCACCCTTGACTCAACCAGCGGTCGATATTGAAACAAAAAATGGCAACGCCTACACCTCTGTGTCTGAACGAGTCTTCCAATACTCAAGTGCAAAAGCTGCTGCCGCTGCTTATACGACTCTATTTAACGGCTCGAAGGCGTGCGCAGGAACAACATCTGGGCAAAATGGGACCGACGCATCATCGAAGATTTCTGAGACATACGTTGTGGGTTCTCAGCCGGGTGCGGAATTCCAGAACTTCTATGTAAGTAACCAATCCGTTTTCACTAATCCGGATCCAAAGTATTCAGGAAAAACATCGTCTTTTACTTTGTATTCGCAGGCAGGTAACGCAGTCATTGCAACAACGGCATATGTAAATCCTCAAGACAAGTTCACGCCGGCCGAGATAACGGCAGTGTCTGATTTAGGAGTCAACCTCAGCGCTAAGTGGATCAAGTAACAACGGACAAACGACTTCAGTAAAGCAAGTGGGGTGATCAGTAGATCGCCCCACTTTTTACTTGAAGTTACTGTCGAACAACAGTGACGTAAAAAGCCGTTGGTGGGTCGTCGGTTCGCACAAATTGAAGGCGCATGGAATTGTCTTGGACGAAACCGTTAAATGAACCGCCCACTTCAGCAAGGGTGATCTGGCTGCCATCAGGTGAGAATGAGCCCACCATCGAGGCTTGGAGTTTCTCGCCTTTGTTCGTCCACCGCTCGATGCCCCACAAGAGGGGTCCTTCTTGTCGCGTAATTTCAATCGTAAGTGGGGATTCCTCTATGGCGTTGGAGACACTTGGGAATCTGTAGGTGCCAGACCAAACCCCTTTGAGATCCATCGGGGCAGAAGATTCTTGACTCCCGCAACCAGAAAGAGCTGCTCCAAGTAAGGCAACAGTGACCATTCCATAAGAAATTCTGCGATGCATGTGCAAAGTATGTCGGCATGGATGGGTAAAGTCCGCCAACATGGCCATTCTTGTTACCGGTTCAATTGCGACCGATCACCTCATGACATTTCCAGGAAAATTCACCGAATCTTTTGTCGCCGACAAACTCGACAAGATCTCCGTCTCTTTTCTCGTTAATGAGCTTGAAGTGCGACGCGGTGGCGTCGGTCCCAATATCGCGTTTGGCATGGGATGTCTGGGGCTCAATCCAGTACTCGTTGGCGCGGTTGGCGCCGACTTTGCCGAATATGAGGCATGGCTGGAGCGTCATGGAGTTAATACTTCTGCAGTTCATGTGTCCGAGCTGCATCACACAGCTCGCTTTATTTGCACAACTGATACTGAGCAGAATCAGATCGCCTCGTTTTATCCAGGTGCCATGCAAGAGGCGGTCAACATTGAACTCAAGCCCATCGTTGATCGGGTTGGTGGGGCAGATGTTGTGCTGATCGGTGCTAATGATCCGGGTGCGATGGTCCGGCACACCACTGAATGTCGCGATCGTGGTTATGCCTTTGCCGCAGATCCAAGCCAGCAGTTGGCGTACATGGAAGGTAAAGACATTTCGCCACTCCTTGAAGGTGCAAAATATTTGTTTACGAATGAATATGAAGGCGCACTCATTGAGCAGAAGACCGACTTGAGCACTGCAGATATTGCAGCAATGGTTGAGATTCGCGTGACGACACTGGGTTCGCAAGGTGCCCGCATCGAACGCCGCGGACAAGCTTCGGTCTTTGTTGATGTGTGTAAGCCAGACCGCATTGCTGACCCAACCGGTGTGGGTGATGCTTTTCGCTCGGGTTATCTCACCGGCATGGGCTGGGGTTTAAGCGATGAACGCGCAGCACAAGTTGGATCGTTGATGGCGACGTATGTGATCGAGACTATTGGCACCCAAGAGTATGTTTTTACGCACGAGTCATTCCTTACCCGTCTTGCTCAGAACTACGGCGCTTCGGCTGCGTCGGATGTCGCCGCACACTTGGTAATTAGCAAAAATTAGTCATGCCGATTGAGCCTGGACCGTGCGATTGGAACCTACCCAATCCTCGGTTTGGTGAACCGGGTGAGGAAGTGTTGGCTGTTGGTGCTGATCTAGACCCAGCAACAGTTCTGGCGGCGTACCGAATCGGGCTTTTCCCGATGCATGTCTCCACTGGAGAGCTCGCCTGGTGGTCACCTGATCCACGTGGTGTCATGGAACTTGATGAGCTTGTTGTGTCAACCTCGCTCCGAAAGTCCGTTCGTCGTTATCGCGTTACCTTTGATTGTGCCTTTGAAGAAGTGATACGCGGTTGCGACGAAAATCGAGAAGACTCTTGGATCACTGAAGAATTCATCGCTACCTACGGCGCATTACATGAGATGGGCTGGGCGCACTCGGTTGAAGTGTGGGATGGCGCTGACCTTGTTGGGGGGCTGTATGGAATTGAAGTTGGTGGACTTTTCGCTGGTGAATCGATGTTTCATCGCAAACGTGATGCTTCAAAAGTTGCATTCGTTGCGCTGGTTGAAAAGTTGAAAACATGCCAAGGGCCGCGACTGATTGACGTGCAGTGGCAGACCGACCACCTCGCAACGCTAGGAGTTTCAAGAATTTCTCGAAATGACTACCTCGACCGACTCGATATTGCCATTACATTGCCGCAGTGTTTTTAACACAGTGTTTTTAACACAGTGTTTTTAAGAAGAAAATCGCACGAGATAACCAGTACCTTCGCCCTCGTCTGGCGGCGTGGTTTCTCCTAAGAATTCGGCACCTTTGAGTCGGCACCATGCAGGAATGTCGTATTGAGCTGCTGGGTCATCAGCAAGTACTCCGACAACCTGTGTGGGGCTCTGTTCATCCTTGAGCCATTGGCTTTGGCTGCGAGCGAGGGCAATAACAGGAATTGGGCATCGACGGCCACGTTCATCGAGCCAAAAATCGACGTTCATCGACCGGCTTCAATTCGCAGAAGTGCCACCGACTCAATCAGGGCATCTACGAAGCGATCAACCGTTTCTTGTGTACAACCAAAGGGCAAAGAGATACGCACATTTCCGCCGGTGAAGGCACCGATAGCTACCAAGACATGGCTTGCTCGATCACTGTCAGCGACGCACGCAGACCCGCTGGCGACGGCAAAGCCGCGTCGATCTAGGTCACTGATGAGGGCTTCACCGCTGACGTAGAGCACAGAGCAGTTAAGGATGTGCGGCAGCCGGTTCTGGGGATCGCCAGAAAAAACAACATCAGGAATCGCTGCTTCAACACGGGATCGCAGATGCGCCGTCAAAGCTAAAGCCAACTCCTGCTCCTGCGCAAAGTCGGGGAGGAGTACTTCAAGGGCAGTCGCCGCGGCTACGAGGGTCGCAATATTGGAGCTTGAGCCAAGCCAGCCGCCAGGGGCAGCGATAGGCGGAGCCCAGCCAGCGGTGGGGTTCACTGCGATAACTATGAGTCCAGCGGGGCCACCCCAGCCGCGAGCATCGGCTATCAAGACTGACCAATGCGGGCCGACTGCAATGCGCCCTACGCACTGCGAAGCATCAACGAGTATTGGGTGACCACAATCGGCTAGTTCACGAAGATCTTGAGTTGTTCCAATTTCAACATTTGCTGCCTGCACAACGAGAAGAGTGTGATTTTGACCTGGGACAGAGGCGATATTGAGGTGGCCCAGATGGTCGACGCTGAGTGCTCGCATCTCAAGCCCAGATTCAGTACAGGCATCGATGACTGCCAGCGTCTCGATGGCGCTATGTGCGATGGATGTGATGGCGCGAAATCCAGAAATTGCCCAACCCGCGGCTAGTTGTGCAGAAGGGGCGAAAAATACCTGTTCGGCGGTGAGAGTGACTCCGGTTGTAGCCGTGATGCTCGAGGCAAGGCTGGCTCGAGCCGTGTCTGAGAACAAAGCTGCCTGCTTACCAAGATGATGCAAGCGTGCTGGATCAGACCACGCCAGCTCTTGGGCGCGGCGAAAAGCTAGGGCTGTCTGGGGGGTTAAAGGCAAGCCGCCAACCGCATCCAGAAACCCCGCAGGGGTAGGTACAACGCCAGTCATGGCAGCCACGGTACTTGCCGGGACAAATGGGGCGGGAATTGAGCGGCGGATCACACGGATCCGGTGCGAAGTTGTGAGGCTCAGTGCGCTAGTCTCACCTGAGTTTGTGCTTCACCAACGTGGACTGAAAGGCGACCAGTGGGTTCCACCGCGCACCAGCCGAGAGGCACTCGCAGTATGCGACGTGCCGTCATCGGATTTGGCACCATCGCTATTGCCGTTGTCCTCTCGGGATGCACTGCAAATGAGGCGTTTTTCTTCGACTTGCCGCAACCGGCAACACAAGAGGGCTTTATCACGCAGAACCTCTGGCAAGGCACCTGGATCGCCGCTTGGATCGTTGGGGCGTTTACCTGGGCTCTGCTGCTCTTCGCTTCTGTGGCTTATCGCCGCAAAAAGCGCCAAGGGGTTCCGGCGCAGATCAAATACAACATGCCGATCGAGATTTTGTACACGATCGTCCCGCTGATCATGATCCTTGGGCTTTTCTGGTTTACCGCAAAAGACCAAAGCGAACTTCTGACCATGAAGAACGACCAAGAGCAAAGTATTGGCGTCGTGGGCTACCGCTGGAGTTGGGGCTTCAACTACCTTGATCAAAATGTCTGGGAAACCGGAGTGCCTCAAGGTCAAGGCCTCGTGGGCGCAGAGCCTGTGCTCTGGTTGCCAGTCAACGAGAAAGTTCGATTCAATTTGAACTCTCCCGATGTCATTCACTCTTTCTGGGTTCCCAATTTCCTGTTCAAAATGGACGTTATCCCAGGCAAGACCAATGCCTTTGAACTCACCCCGAACAAGGTCGGCACTTTCGTCGGTAAATGTGCGGAACTTTGCGGAGTGAGCCACTCGCAGATGCTCTTTAACGTGAAAGTTGTAGACAAGGCTGCCTTTGATGCCCACATGCTTGAGCT
>CAFBMC010000061.1_pt1 | contig 10288 bp, 10 predicted proteins | sample 7268441 | NCBI WGS metagenome assembly CAFBMC01 (sample SAMEA6814051, study PRJEB35770) | freshwater metagenome | biome: Freshwater; feature: Freshwater reservoir; material: water | place: Czech Republic | collected 2017-05-23 | depth 30m m | reverse complement strand
TTAGCCCACCCAGTGACGACATTTGCTACGCAACTCAAAATCGTCAGGCTGCAGTGAAAGCAATTGCAGCTGATTGTGAAGTTGTGATTGTGGTTGGTTCAGGAAATTCTTCAAACTCTGTTCGACTTGTTGAAGTTGCTGTTGAGGCAGGGGCTAATACGTCGTATCGCGTGGACGGTGCGCATGAACTTCAAGAAGTGTGGTTCGAAAATGCAACCACCATTGGCTTAACAAGTGGTGCGTCGGTTCCAGAGATTTTAGTTCAAGACGTGATTCGCTGGTTAGCGGAACGTGGATATGTTGATGTGGAAGAAGTAACAACCACTGTTGAAAAGCTGGTCTTTGCGCTGCCGCCGGAATTGCGTCGAGATATGAAGGCTCAAGCGAACTAACGTCGCGCTCGCACGACAACGATTGCTAAGGCAATGAGAGTTGTTGAGATAACCCAGAACCAGTTGTCTGCCAGCGTGAAGAAACCATTTACGAAAGCTGAGATGAAGGCACCGCCTGCTCGGCTCTGACCAAGTTGGCCAACCGTGATGGCTGCAATCCCGTAAGCCAGTGGTGGTGCGATAACTGCGACGCTGGCGTCACTCACTCGAACGCGTATGGCGCAGAATACTGAGGCTGCCAACAGTGCGATGCCGGTTAGCCAACCCAAACCCGTGCCGCTGATGAAGGAATCAAGGAACCCGGCAATGAGTGTGGTTCCAATGACAATGATGTAGACGCCCAGGGGATTGAGGCCAGGATCAACTCGGCGTGATTTCGCCATCTCTTGGCTCTCTTTCGGGCTTACCTCGGGAGCGAATATTTCTTGGATGGGGGCGCCAAAAACCTGATCCGACCCAGAAGCGGACTCAGATGTTGTGGTGGTGTTGAGTGCAGGAGCCCCAGCAAAGATGGGTGCGGGGGTAGCGACTTCAGCAATCGGCTGCACGGGCGCACTCTCGGCGCTCATGGTGCGTAGATGTGACACTTGATTGGCAGCTAGGGCAGCTAAGGCTCCAGATGAGGCATCGGCCCCTCGGCTGCGAAAGAGACGACCGGTGTCAGCGCTAGGGCTGGTGAATTCAGGTTCGGGCAGGGACTCAGGCTCAAGGGCCACGACTTTTGGGGCTGCTTCCGGCTCGATCGCAGGGGCAACGGGCGCCGGTGCAGGTCGAAATAGCGCGCTGTAGGCGTCGTCGTCAGCAGGATCACTGATGTTTGGTCCGTCCGTCACCCCTCGAGGGTACCTAACAAACTCACCCAGCATCGGCAATGAGCTCAGGCGCGGAGAGTGGTCGAGTGGTGGAGTGCAGCACGGTGGGGGCTTCGAGCTCGGCATCACCGGTTCCTAGCTCGCCAAATTGGCGGGCCGTGACCAAAACACGGGTTTCCAGCGAGCCAACAGCCTTGTTGTAATTGCTCACTGCAGCATCCAGCGACTGACCCACACGAGAAAAGTGGGTGGCCATGGTGACTAGGCGTCGATGGAGTTCGATCCCGAGAACTCGAATCTCTTCTGCATGCTCAGCAAGTTGCTCCTGGCGCCAAGTTAGCGAGACGGTGCGCAAGAGCGCGAAGAGTGTGGTGGGTGTTGCAGGCACAACATTTCGCTCGAATGCGTAATCGAGTAAATCTGGGCGCATCTGTAAAGCAGTTTCAAGTAATGCTTCAGATGGCAGGAACATCACGACGAACTCTGCATTGTTAGGCACAAGGGCTTGGTAGTCACGGGTTTTAAGGGCATCGATATGACGAATGACTGCATCTGCATGTTGGCGTAAACGTAATTGCAGGCTGGCTTCATCGGTGGTTTGTTCGGCTTCAAGGAATGCAGCAAGTGGCACTTTTGCATCGATGACAACGCTGCGATTACCAGCTAATCGAATAATCATGTCGGGTCGACCAACTGCATCGATCGAACCAACGGTTGCTTGTTCTACGAAATCGACTCGATCCAACAAGCCAGATGCTTCGACGAGGCGACGCAGTTGCATTTCACCCCACCGACCTCGTGCACCCGTGCGGCTGAGGACTTCAGCAAGGCGGGAGGCTTCACGGCGAACATCATCAGTTGAGCGTTGCAATACCTGAACCTGGCTTTCCCAGGTGGTGGTGAGTGCGGTGCGAAGCTCGGTTTGAGCTGCAACGTTGGTGCGCTCGTGGCGCTCAACTTGGGCGGCAAGCGCCTGCAAGGACTCCGCCACCGGAGTAAGGGCTTCGATGACTGCTACATCAGCGGCAGCCGCATTACGAGTGCGGATGAAAAACAGCCCCGCAGTAATGCAGGAACCCACCAGAGCTCCGATTGCTAGCAGTATCAGCACGGATTCAAGGGGAAGATTGCTCGTAGCCATGACTTCACGATGGCACGAAGGGCTGACAAAAAGGCGTTCTGACAGGATGACCGGCGTGGCCCTCACTATTGGAATCGTCGGACTCCCCAACGTTGGCAAGTCAACGATGTTTAACGCACTAACCAAAAACAATGTGCTTGCGGCGAATTACCCCTTTGCCACGATCGAGCCGAACACTGGAGTGGTCGGTGTTCCCGATGCTCGTTTGGACGATTTAGCGCGGATCTTTGGGTCCGAGAAGATCCTGCCGGCCACCGTCATGTTCGTTGACATTGCCGGAATTGTGAAAGGCGCGAGCGAAGGCGCGGGGCTAGGAAATAAGTTCCTGTCCACTATCCGCGAATCCGATGCGATCTGCCAGGTGCTGCGCGCTTTCGTTGATGATGACGTCATCCACGTTGAAGGCCGCGTCTCACCAGAAGAAGACATGGCAACGATCAACACCGAATTGATTCTTGCTGACATGCAGTCACTGGAAAAAGCGATTCCTCGTCTTCAAAAAGAAATTCGCACAGACAAGTCGAAGATCGCTGTGCTTGAAGCCGCTGAAGCCGCGCAGAAGATTCTCGATGAAGGCTCAACTCTTTTCCAGGCAAACGTTGATGTTGAACCACTTCGTGAACTCTTTCTTCTCACTGCAAAGCCGTTTGTTTATGTCATCAATGTGGATGAGAACGAACTTGGCGACGAAGAGTTCAAAGAGCGCATGAGTCGGTTGGTTAGCCCAGCCGAAGCAGTGTTCTTGGATGCGAAGCTGGAGTCTGAACTCGGTGAACTTGATGACGAAGAAGCGATGGAACTCTTGCAGTCAGTTGGCCAAACAGAGTCAGGTCTAAATGCACTGGCTCGCGTTGGCTTTGCTGCTCTTGGTTTACAGACCTACCTCACAGCAGGACCAAAGGAAGCGCGCGCTTGGACCATTCCAGTGGGCGCGACAGCACCAGAAGCTGCTGGCGTGATTCACACTGACTTCCAGAAGGGCTTCATTAAAGCTGAAGTTGTTTCCTTTGCTGATCTTGTAGAAAACGGTTCGATGGCTGAAGCGAAGGCCAAGGGCAAGGTGCGCATTGAAGGTAAGGACTACGTCATGGCTGACGGAGATGTGGTCGAGTTCCGTTTCAATGTGTGATGGTTTTGGTTGGGAGTGAGGGGTTGTGCTCATTCCCTCATAGATTAACTCGATTTGCATGTCCTTGAGGTGCCTTCGACTTCCCGGATCTGTACCGGTATTGAGGACTGGTTGAGGACTGAGGACTCAGGAATCTCCCAGCATTGACTAGGTGGCGCACTTGGGACTCTTGTAGTGACGCAGGGTGATGGGGTTCTCGGACGGGAGGGTGGGAACGCTTCTTGGTCGTTCCTAAGGTTTGGCCCTTTAGTGAATAGATCTCGAAGGATGGACTGGGATTAAAGCCCTCAAGCAGTGGAAGACTTGGCCGTAGAGCCAGTAAGAAACGCATCTACTGCCCGCACGGTGCCCGCTTCTGAATGGGGAAACAAATGTGCATAGGTATCTAGAGTCTCTGAGGCCTTTGCGTGACCAAGGCGGGACTGAACAACCTTCACTGACCTAGGCAAGACCCACAGCATCTTCACCCGAAGATGGCGAAAAAGTAGGCCAGCAGTATCCGAGCGACACGGGACCACTCGACATTCTTGCAGTAAGCCACGATGGAAAAGAACTACTCGTGATTGAACTCAAGCGGGGGCGTGCAAGCGATTCAGTAGTTGGGCAAATCCAGAGGTATATGGGTTATGTGCAGGAAGAATTGGCAGAGCCGGGACAGAGTGTGCGTGGCGTGATTATTGCTTTGGATGACGACAAGCGGATTCGTAGAGCCTTAGCGGTAGCACCCAACATTGAGTTCTACCGATATCAGATCGACTTTAAACTCTTCAAAGCCTAACTACGCGGAACTTTCTGCCGCATTAACGCAAGCAACTAGCCCCCGACCAACAGCGGTCAGGGGCCAGCAACAGGGTTTAAACACCCCACCTAGTGGTAGGGAATGGTGCTACTCTTCATTACCCTCAAAGCACAAGCACCCACCGGGCACAGCCATTGGCCAAGAGGGGTTTATGGTGCCGCCGATACCGGCCACACCGGGGCGCACCCAACCAACACCGAGTGCGAGCCGATCAGATGGCGCTGAACTTACTGGGGTAGCAATATCAATACTGGGCATTTAGCGCTCCGTCCTTCTCGTTGTGATCTATTACGTCGTTGATAGGTGTGAACTTCTTCGTTGAGCGGTGAGGTACTACTCTTCATTACCCTCAAAGCAAACAGCAGGCATACATGGCAGCGCACTCATAACAGAGGGGTTTAGGGTGCCGCCGATACCGGCCACACCGGGGCGTACCCAACCAACACCGAGTGCAAGACGATCAGTTGGCGCTGAACTAACTGGGGTAGCAATATCAATACTTGGCATTTAGTGCTCCAATCGTTTAGCGGGTCAATACCCAAACGGGCACCTACTTGCACGGTACGTCACAAATCGTCAAACACCTATGGATTGCTAGAACTTTCTCCCCAGCCCCCTATAGCAAGACCTAACCTAAGTTCGATCCTCCCAATTCGTGTGACATGAATTAGATGAGCACCTATCTATATGTATAGGGGTGGGGTGTCTGGGCAGGCCCCCGGTCATAGCCTTCTGAGCGTTCCTGAGTCGTTGGTGATATGTGCTTGTGTGTTTCACGGGTGGGGTTGCTGGTTCTTATTTCACAGGCTGACTGCCCGCTGAAAGTCTGTCGTTGATGTATCGGTTGGTCTTGAGTGTGTTGTTATTGGCTAACCCGCTCATCCTGTGACAGGTAGGTCGGCGCGGCACAGGCAGACTGTTTCGGCGAATGTAATCCGATTTGTTAAATAGATGTAGTGGAGCAGTGGATATGTCAGGCTACACACATGCGTGTTTTCGAAGGTGTTGAGGATTGTTTGAGGACTGCATTAGTATTTCCCCTGCTCAAAGGCTTATTGCCGTCGTTCCGTTTCAATGTGTGATTGAAATGACGCAGTCTTCTCAAAGTGGCTCTTCGCAAGGCGACTCCATGTTTGTTGTTTCTGCAGTTGTTCTGCGTGATGAACTCGGTCGGATTCTGGTTGTTCGCAAACGTGGCACGAGTCGTTACATGTTGCCTGGCGGAAAAATTGAAGCCAGCGAAACACCAGCGCATGCAGCTATCCGCGAGTTGCATGAAGAAGTTGGCGCCGTTCTGAATGAAGAAGAACTGACCTTTTTAGGCCAATGGACCACAGATGCTGCAAATGAACCGGGGCATCTTGTTCAAGGTTATATTTTTGAACACCCATGGATCGCTGGATTGAGCGTGCAAGCCGAGATCGAAGACTTGCTATGGCTACACCCTGATGAGATGGCGACAAGGAATGACCTTGCGCCACTGCTCACTGAGCGTGTCTTGCCTGCGCTCGGGACCTAACCCCTCGGACTTCGATAACCTGCTTATATCGAGGGTTTGCTAACCCAATATTTGCAGAGGATCACGCGACCATGACACTCATCATTCTGGCGGCATTGCTCGGACTCATGGCGACGGTTTCGGCTTACGGCAAACTTTCGATGAACGAGAAGGCAGCAGAAATGCTGCATCACGTGGGGCTCAATGATCGACAGATTCGCCTTCTTGGAACTACAGAAATCCTCGGCTCCATTGGGTTGCTTATCGGAATCTGGGTCCCGGTTCTTGGGCTGGCAGCAGCGCTAGGTTTTGTCGTGTACTTCCTCGTTGCGGTTGCTGCTCACATTCGTGCGAAAGACGGTGTCAAAGATATGGCGCCAGCAATTCTGCTGTTCGTGATTTCGGTCGCAGTCGCAGTTCTGCAGTTCGCTCGCTAATTCGCTCAGAGATTTGTCGATCCTCGCACCGGCTAAAAAGGTTAAATAAAATACGGTTAGCCCATGGCCGCGAAGGAAATCGACGTCTACCTCGAATCGGTTCCAGAACCTCAGCGCTCAACCCTGCAAGAGGTGCGACGCCGGATTCTGTCGTTGTTGCCCGTTTGCGAGCAGTGCATCTCCTATGGGATGCCCGCGTTCAAAGTCGAAGGCACGGTGATCGCGGGGTTTGCTGCAGCCAAGACCTTCAACTCCTATTACCCCCACAGCGGCTCAATCTTGGATCGACTGAAAACTGATCTCATGGGTTATGAGTGCACTCGCGGAGCCCTGCACTTCCCCATGGATCAGCCCCTGAGCAAGAAATTGCTGAAGCAGTTGATTTCAGCGAAGTTGGAACTGGCCCTTGGTGACCTTGCTCTCAAGTCCAGGATTGGTCCAGATGAGTTATGGCGCTCATATGGGTTGGCTGGTCCAGCTCGTCGAGCGCTGATCGGGGCCGGAATCCTCACAGTTGGCGACCTTGCGCAGGTTTCGCCCCAAGACTTGGCTCAACTCCAGGGAATAGATCCCAAAGCTCTGGAAACCCTCAAGAAGTGTTCGGGCACAAAGTGACGATTCGTCGCTTAGGGTGCTGACCCCGTAAGGTCGCGGGGTGCCAAGCAGAGAAAATCTTCGTAACGTAGCCATTATCGCCCACGTCGACCACGGCAAAACCACGCTTGTGGATGCCATGTTGTGGCAGTCGGGTGCCTTCCGCGAGAACCAAGACGTCAATGAGCGTGTCATGGACTCCATGGACCTCGAGCGCGAAAAGGGCATCACGATCCTCGCCAAGAACACGTCGGTGCACTACACCGGCGCAGGCGCACCTGAGGGTGGTGTCACGTTCAACATCATTGACACCCCAGGTCACGCTGACTTCGGTGGCGAAGTTGAGCGCGGTTTGGAAATGGTCGACGGTGTTGTGCTCCTCGTAGACGCATCTGAAGGTCCACTTCCTCAGACCCGTTTCGTATTGCGCAAGGCACTTGAGAAAAACCTTCCTGTAGTTCTTGTTATTAATAAGGTTGACCGTCCCGACTCCCGCATCGCGGCAGTAGTTGACGAGGCCTACGAACTCTTCCTCGATCTCGATGCAACTGAAAAGCAGATCGAATTCCCCATCATTTACACCAGTGCCAAGGCTGGCCGCGCTTCTTTGATTCGCCCAGCAGATGGCGGCATGCCAGAAGAAGAAAACCTTGAGCCACTGTTCAAGGCACTTCTCACCGCAGTGCCTGCTCCCCAGTACACCGAGGGCGCACCACTTCAGGCCCACGTCACCAACTTGGATGCATCTCCTTACCTTGGCCGTTTGGCAATCTGCCGAGTGCACGAAGGCACGATCCGCAAGGGTCAGCAAATTGCTTGGATGAGAACTGACGGCACGGTTGAGCGCGCAAAGGTTGTTGAACTTTTGATGACCGAAAACCTCACCCGCGTTGTTGCTGAAAGTGCTGGCCCAGGCGACATCATCGCTGTTGCTGGTATTCCAGAAATTACGATCGGCGAAACTCTTGCTGATCCAGAAAACCCAATTGCGCTTCCTGTCATTACTGTTGATGAGCCATCGATCTCGATGACCATCGGCATCAACACCTCACCTCTAGCCGGCAAGAGCGGCAAGAAGGTCACTGCCAGCATGGTGAAGGCTCGCCTCGAGCAAGAACTCATTGGCAACGTATCTATCCGCATGAACGTCACTGAGCGTCCCGACACTTGGGAAATTCAGGGCCGTGGCGAACTTCAGCTCGCCATCCTTGTTGAAATGATGCGTCGCGAAGACTTCGAACTCACCGTTGGAAAGCCACAGGTTGTTACCCGGGTTATCGACGGCAAGAAGTGCGAACCGATGGAGAAGTTGACCATCGACATTCCTGAGGATTACCTGGGTGTTGTCACTCAGCTCATGGCACTTCGCAAGGGCCGCATGGAGCAAATGGTGAACCATGGCAGTGGCTGGGTTCGGATGGACTACATCGTTCCGGCTCGTGGCTTGATTGGCTTCCGCACCGAGTTCCTCACGGAAACTCGCGGCACCGGCTTGCTCCACCACATCTTTGATCGTTACGAACCATGGCACGGTGAATTGCGTACCCGTCCAACCGGTTCGCTGGTCGCTGACCGTGTTGGCCCAACAACAGGCTTTGCTCTTTCGAACTTGCAAGAGCGCGGCACGATGTTTGTTGGACCAGGTACTGAGGTGTACGAAGGCATGATCGTTGGTGAAAACTCACGTCAAGATGACATGGATGTGAACCCAACGAAGGAAAAGAAACTGACCAACATGCGTCAGTCATCTTCCGATGTGCTCGTGCCGTTGATTCCTCACAAGGCGCTTTCACTCGAGCAGGCTCTTGAGTTCTGCCGCGAAGATGAATGCGTTGAGATCACTCCTGCGACTGTTCGTATTCGCAAGGTGCTCTTGACTCAGGTTGAGCGCTCACGCGCTGGCCGCAAGCCCAAGGACTAATCCTTGGGCTTAATCGCCCAGGTGTTCTTTAAAGAAATCAATTTCTAGTCGTAGAAGATTTTCTGCGACGATTTCTTGTGGCGTCATATGGGTAACTCCACTCAATGGAACGACTGAGTGGACTTTTCCTGCTGCGAGTAGCGCACTTGAGAACTGCAAGGTGTGTGCCGCAAAAACATTGTCGTCAGCCAATCCATGAATAAGTAGCAACGGCTTTTCAAGTTGCTCTGCTTTATTCAGCAACGAGGTTTTCGCATATGCATCTGGATTTGTTTGTGGCATTCCTAGATATCGCTCGGTATAGGCAGTGTCATACAACGCCCAATCAGTTACTGGCGCGCCAGCAACGGCAGCGCTGAAGATGTCTGGACGTTCTAAGAGGGCGAGCGCTGCTAGATAGCCACCAAAGGACCAACCCCGAATGCCCACGCGACTTGTGTCCAGATCTGCATGCAATTGACCAAGAGCTAAGAGCGCCGCGACTTGATCTTGCACCGGATACGTAGCCAAATCATTATGGACAGAGCGTTCCCAGGCTGGTCCGCGTCCCGGAGTTCCTCGGTTATCAGTGACGATCACAGCGAATCCTTGATCTGCAATCCATTGCTCACTCGTGAACGCAGCAGCATTACGCATCACCCGTTGGCCATGCGGGCCGCCATAGGGAGACAGCACGATTGGCAGCTGTCGGCTTCCTTGAATGTGATCAGTTGGCCAGAGCAAGCAGGTTTCAAGTTCATCGGTGCCAACGCTCGCATAGTGCGGATGCACATTCACGTTTGGCGACTCAGCAAAATTATTTATTAGAAAAGTTTGGTTGCCTGCATGCGCAGTAAATGTTGTTCCAGGCGTATCTGGGTTCGCCTGCATGATGATGTGATTGGATCCATCGCTTGCTCCGCTACACCAAAGCGATTCGTCAGTCAGCGCCGTGCACGAACCGTCGGAGTAGTTAAGTCGATACAAGGTTTGTGTTGTTGCTGCACGTGAACCGATGACGATCGCACTCGCCTTGTCGCTGCTAATCAAGGCCCGCACCTGCAGCTTCGGTGGCGAAATAAATACGCCATTGCGAACTAATCGATAGGTATCCGTCTCAACGTCATTCACGATCTCAAGGAGCTGACTTTCTTCATCAAGACATGGAACCCCTGGCATGACATCAATCCAGGCAGTATCTGTTCGCCGCTGAATTTCACGTAATTCATTCTTTTCAACATCAATGACACAGATGCTCACCAGATTCTGACTGCGATTAAGTAACTCGACGATCGTGCCAGATTTCGCTGGAGCAACGGAAGCTAGGTAGGGAAAAGCGTTGCTATCCCAAGAGATTTGCACCTGAGTAAGGTCAGCGCGAATGAGCCAGAGTTCAACGAGTGCATTGTTTGAGCCAGCGGATGGATAGCGGCGTGAAGCAGGCTCGCTCGCTGGATGAGCGGCGTCAGCTATCCACCATTGCGGAACATCGGTTTCATCAAATCGCTCGACAAGCAAGGTGTCATCGACTTCGGGTAGCCACCAGTGACCCCGGAAGCGGGAGAGTTCTTCGCTTGCAACAAAAT
>CAFBMC010000059.1_pt1 | contig 10563 bp, 7 predicted proteins | sample 7268441 | NCBI WGS metagenome assembly CAFBMC01 (sample SAMEA6814051, study PRJEB35770) | freshwater metagenome | biome: Freshwater; feature: Freshwater reservoir; material: water | place: Czech Republic | collected 2017-05-23 | depth 30m m | reverse complement strand
TTCCTGCGGAAGCTCTCCAACAAGATCTTGCGCATCATGAGCAATCGCAACAACCGGGCCCATCGGGGCGCTTGATCGCAACCAACGATCACTGAGTTCTGAATTCGCAGTCAATGACAAAGAAGCGATGCGTGGATCGGTATCGATTCTTCTGCCAAACTCCTCCATGCGATCCATCGTGAGCAGCGAAGGGTCACCGAAGACAACAAGAGTGCGACCTGCTGGTGATCGAAACGTCGGTTGATTCATTAGAGGGCCTCGTAAATCCGCTGCAGGTCGGGGTTCAATGCTGGTGAGTAATAAGGATCATTGTTCAGCAACTCAGACCATCGTTGCAAAAATTGCTCATGCTCTGCAGAGTCCGCCTTCTTGCGAACCATCGTTGCGCCTTCGTAATGCGTCAAATGTGCATAAGGCGTCCACGCCACTCGATAGCCGGCTTCCCGAACCCGCAAGCAGAAATCCACGTCGTTGTAGTCCTTAGCGAAAGCAGTATCAAAGCCATTGACCTGATCAAACACGTTCGTACGCACCAGCAGCGCCGCCGCCGTTACCGCCGCGTAGTTCCTCGGCGTCAGCGTTGAGCCAAAATACCCAGGCTCTTTATTTGGCTTGGCGATCCAAGCGTGGGTTGGTCCTGATGGCAGCAGCACCATGCCCACATGCTGGATTCGTGAGTCTGGGTAGGTCAGTTTGGCACCGGTGATTCCGACTTCATCAATCTGGCCGATCTCGAGCATTTTGGTCACTGGATTTACTTCGGCCACAGTGGTGTCGTCATTGAGAAGCAAGAGATACTCGCCGGTAGCAACCTTCCGCCCGGTATTGATTGCTTCGGAGAAGTTGAAGCGATCATTGGTGTAAACGACATGCTTCAACTCATGCTGAAGCTGCCCACCACGTTCAGATACGTCACCTTCTGCCGATAAATCCGACACATCAACGTCTGGAATCACCCCAGTAGTCACGATGATAATTTCCAGTGTTGTCTGAGTTTCATTCGTGATCAGCGAACGCACCGCGTCGTCCACGAAGCGCGAAGTTCCAGAATCATTAGGTGTGCCAATCGTGGGGATGATCACGGACACCTTCACTGGCTTCATGATTTTTGGATGAACTTCATTCAGCCCTTGGATGTGGCTCGGCTCGACAGTGCCACCACCGAAGGTGCGATCAAGATGTTCCTGCTGTGCACGAGCAGCCGATTGCTGAGCCCACGGCTTGGCGTCAATTGAAAGCGCTGTCGATTCAGCCCAGGCTCGCCAGTGATACAGCGGAAGCGGAATGCGCACCACGTTCTTAAGATTCGGAAGTAACCGCAAGGCAAGATCAAAATCTTGTGCGCCATCCATGCTGGTGCGCAAACCACCCACGGCATTGACCTGATCTCGTTTAAACACCGTGAAGTGACACAAATACATCTGAGTGAGCAAGAGTTCGGGTGAAAAAGAAGGTTTGCAATACAAGTCGTAATGCTCGCCCTTCGGGCTGAACTTGTCTTCATCGGAATACACCGCATCGGGATGCCTGTTGTGTTCGATGGTCTGGCTGAAGATTTCAATACATCGAGGGTCTAGAGCGTCGTCGTGATCCAGCATGCCAACGTATTCGCCCCGTGCGTAGCTGAGTGCAACATTCAATGCCGAACTGATGCCACCATTTGCTTTGTCGACAACAAGGATGCGCGGGTCCTCTTTGTGCTTTTCTTTGAAACTTTCCAAAAAGACCGTGACGTTGGGGTTCGTTGATCCGTCATTGGCCACGACCAGCTGCCAGTTGCTGGCCTGCTGACCAACCACTGAATCCAAGCACTCCGTCAAGAAATTCATAGGTGGGTTGTAGACCGGGACGATGATGGAAATTACAAAGTCGTGCGTGGTGGATTTTGCTTGTACGTCTGACGCTTCGACTAGCCACGCTTTGTATTGCCTGCCGATATTTCTTTCATAAACCTTGCGCTTGACATAACGCTTCACTCGACCGGCACGCCGCTTGGCCTTGATCAGTGGGTTGGTTTCGCTGATCACGATTAGCTCAATCGATATTCGGCTGGCAACTGCACAAACCCTTGGCCGATTTCACCTGATCCGCTGCGAACCGGGAACTCTGCAGCTTCGTTCCACGAATCCAACAACTTCGCACCTGTGTGGTCAAAGACATCAACGTGCACGCGATATCTCCCTGGTAGCAAAGGATTATCGATCAAATCGATTTCTACCGTGTGGTCACCCGCAGGCAGGTAACTGAAATCAAAACCGAGTCGGTGGTTACCAATCATGGTGATCAGCGGACCAGATTCGTGTTGCAAAGCAACACGCACATTTGGTCCAAGCACGGTGTCGCTGAGTGTCATGCCTATCTTGAAAGTGAAGGTGATTCCTGTTTCAGCGTGGTTCAGCGCGATACCTTCTGCATTCATGAGTTTGACTGAGGTCAACCGCAAGGCACTCTGCAGTCCCCCTTCATGGTCAAGATCTTCACGCCTGGCCTCTGCGAGAGGGCTTCTTGCGCTTTCATCAGCATTCACGCGCTTGAGATAACTCGCCACTACATCCGTTGGTTCACCAATTTCTTGCAGGGTGCCACGTTCTAGCCAAGCCACTTCATCACAGAGCGCTTCAAGCTGGCCTAGGCCGTGGCTGACCACGATGATGGTTTTGCCAGCCTTACGCAGTGAATAAAGGTGATCAAAACATTTGCGTTGGAATTCTTCGTCACCGACAGCTAGCACTTCGTCAACAAGTAACACATCTGGCTTCATGTGAACAGCCACTGCAAAACCGAGACGCACATACATTCCGCTTGAGTAATGCTTCACGGGATCGTCGATGAATTCGCGTAGCCCGGAGAAATCGATGATCTCGTCGGTTACTTCCGCAATTTCTTTTCTTGGCAGGCCAAGAATTGAGCCGTTGAGGCCGATGTTTTCGCGGCCTGTCATTTCAGGATGGAAACCCGCACCAAGCTCAATGAGTGACGCGATGCGGCCCTGGCTTGAAATCGAGCCTTCTGTTGGCCGATAGATGCCGCCGATCATTTTTAACAATGTCGATTTGCCAGAGCCGTTATGCCCGATCAGGCCATAGACACTGCCTTTTGGAATGTTAAGGGAAACGTCTTTTACTGCCCAGAATTCTTCAGCGCGCTTGCTCTGGCCCCGCACAATGCGCTCTTTGATGGAATTGCGACGTTCACTGTTGCGCATAAAACGCTTGCCAACATTGGCGATTTCAACTGCGTAATCACTCACAGCATCTCCCCGATGTCTTCGCTGTATCGATTGAAGATGACAAATCCTGCCCAAAACACCAGGAGTCCACCAATGAGTAACGCAGCAACTTCCAGAAGTGAAACAGCAGTGAGCGTGTACATCGCATCGTGCATGGCCTGCACATACCAAGACATCGGATTGAGTTTCACGATCCATGCTAGGGCCGAACTATGCGTCTCAACCAAACTCATTGGATACAACACTGGGGTGAGGAAATACATCGCGCCCAGCAGCACACCGACGATGTACATCACATCACCAAAGCGAGCATTCATGATCGACAACATCAGGCCAATGCCTTGCGCGAAGAATGCAGTACCGATCAGAATTGGAATCGCAACAAGCCAAGTGAATCCAACGTTGCCTAGAACTAGGAACATTCCTAACAGCACAACAATTTCAAGAACGACCTGAATCAACTGCACGATGCTGGCGCCAAGAACGGGTGCGTAAGCCGGAAATTGCACCTTTTTAAGTAACTCACCATTGCTCTTTAACTGCGTGATCGACAGGGTGATCAAACCTGAAAACAAGTTCCAGGTGACCATGCCAGTAAAGAGGAACGCTGCATACGACGTTTTCCCATTACCCATCACAGGGGCCTGCACCCGGAAAACAATGCTGAATACTGCTGCGAAAATAACCAACGTGGCCAGTGGCTGGACCAAGGACCAAGCCCAACCCAAGACGCTCGATCGATAACGGGTGGCGAAATCTCTGTTGGCGAAGGCCCAGATCAATGCGTGTTGCTTCTTCAGCTCTCTCAGCACTCGGCTTCACCCCAAGCGCCCAATTGAGACGCGATCGACAACATGGGCTAATGCTAACCAACCGGTCACTGACCGTTGCGCTCCCTCGATAAGCAAAGAAAAAGAGTATTGACCAAGTAGCCTTTGCGGAAAACTTCTAGGAGGTCCGAATGTTGACACCTGCGCGCTACTCGCGCTCAACCCGCCGCATTGCTACGGCAACGCTGGCCCTTGGAATTGCTGCTGGCACCACTTTGGCAATTGGCACTGGAGCGCAGGCTGCAGCCAGAGGCGGCGTCTTCGCCCCTAATGGAATGGTCGGTGTTGCCGAGCAGATCCAAGTTCAGATCTCTGGCCTCGCTGGTCAAACCATCACTCTTGGTGCATCTTCGGGGGCCAACGCCACCACTATTCAGGCGATCGTTGGCGCTCAAGGCTGGGCAACTGCATCCTGGACTCCCACCGCTGCAGGCGTGTGGACGATCAGTGCGCTCGGATCGGCTTTGCCGGCTGGTTCAACCACGATCACCATCGCACCTGTTCCGACGTACACGACTCTTCTTGCCCAGCAGTCGGTGCAACAGGGCGTTTCTAACACTTTGCAGGGTGCAGTTGTGGCGCCGATTGGCACTCTCGCACCTACAGGCAGCGTCTACTTGGCAACCGCTGGGGGCAACGGGATCACTACCCAGCCGCTCTCGGGAACCTTCGGCGCCTCCACTTCAACGGTGGGACTGCCTTGGACTCCAACTCTTCCTGGAGCAACGGCGATTCAGGCAACTTTCCAGCCCAATAATGGAAACTTCACGACTTCAACGAGCCCGATTTCACAGCCATTCGCAACGACTGTCAACACCACAGTTGCACTGCGCTGGCCAGCCAACTTGTACTCCGGCACCACAACAGTGCTGCAGGCAGTGCTCGGGGCCGGAATACCTAACGGTTCGGTCGCCTTCACGGCGGATGGCATTGGCATTAGCGGTTCAATGCCAACAGTGAACGGTGTTGCTTCTTATCAATGGACACCACCAACTTCTGGTGTCCACACGATTGCTGTTTCCTACACCGGAAATCCTGTTGCAGGTCAAGCAGGTCAAACCAGTGGAACGAATTCACAGGTGGTGAACATTCAAGGTGCTCGCGCCGTTGACAACATCGTTGTCGATCCGCCTAATCAGCCTGTGTGGAGCATCGCGCGTCCGGTTGTAATGACTGCCGGGACTGCCGTCACGTTAGCTGCAACAACCACCTCAAACACCACGGTGTTGTTCAGCGAGCAAGGACCTTGCGTGATCAACGGTTCTGTCCTCACTGCACTTTCTCCGGGTCAATGTCAGGTCACTGCATTCACTGCAGGAAATGCTGCACTAATTCCAGGATCTGAGACCTATACGGTGACGGTCAATCGGGCACCAACAACTAGGCGGTAAGTTTTAAGTGGCCGGGGTTGGGTAATTACCTGACCCCGGCTTTTTCTATGTTCACACGCCTAAGGCCGGAAAGACTGCGTTAGTTCGCGCCGCGGCCTTTGATTTTGCGCAGTGGTGCAGTGACTTTCCACGAGCGGGTGTTCTGAATGAAGTCGAGTTCCTGACGCATCGCATCAACTGCTGATTTATGAGCAAGCACTTCTGCAGTGAGGTCGTCTGCCTTCAACACCACAAATGAGCGAATGCCCATAAAGCCTTCAATTGAATTCGCCGCATCGGTAACGGTAAGGCTCACTTGTGCTGCATCGCCGGCCCGCCCATCACCAAGTGGCAACTTGATAACTGAGCCTAGATATACCTCTTCTTTGACAGGGCCACCTGGGCCACTGGCATCGATAGTGACCACACCTGGCATTGATCGGGTTGAAATAAGCAACACCAACGGTCCTGGAACTGGCCGCTCGATTCTAAAATCTGCGCGCTTTCCCGGACGTAGTTCATTGCCCCACACCTGAGGCGAACCAAAGGTGCCAATTACTGCTGCGTCAACGATTTCAAAATCGCGTTCGCCACGTGGTTGACGCAGCATCGGGGTGAGGCCTTCGGTTTGTAGATGCTCCAACACTTGATCGGCGTAACCGGAGTCAGGTGCTGGTGATCCAACAGCAAGCATGTATTCGCGACCAAGTTCGATTGCGGGAACCATCAGGGGCCTGCTTCCTGCAGCTTGCGCTGCTGCAATTTCTTGATTGATAACTTCAGCCACTTTTTCCCAGGTAATTGGTGGCGTGGTGTCACTTGCAATGCGAGCTTCAAGCTGTGCTCGGTTTTCTTGATCCATGACTGCCTCGAGCGCGTGCACAAACGCTGCTTGATTATTGGTTTCAAAATAGATTGCTAAGTCTCGTCCGGCTTCACGCATCGAAGAGTTGTCAGCCACCACCGGAACCTTGCCAAAGGCCACACTTTCTGAGATTGGTAAACCCCAGCCTTCGTAGTTCGATGGATACACGGTGAACTGCGCGTGTGAATAGAAACTTGCGAGCTCTGCATCGCTGACACTTGTGCTCAACACAGTGACCTTGCCGTCGAGCCCATGACTCGTGACGTATTCAGTGAGAAATTGTGTTGCATGCCAACCTAAACGACCCACACATACAAGATCGGGCACATTTTCTGCGCCATGAGTTTCAATAAGTTCCCGCCAAGCCTGCAAAGCAAGCAGATGATTCTTGCGGGATTCCACGGTGCCCACGAAGAGCGCGTAGGTGCGCGGCCAAGGATTTTCACTCTGGTCGGTTTGTGGAGTGAGTCCGCATGGCAAGCCAGTTGCTTGGCCCGCAACCACTTCATATCCATGCTGCTGCGCGTAGGTTTCAAAATCTCTTCGGCTCGAGTGCGAGATTGCTGGCACTCGTGATGCTGTCTGACAAATCAAATTGAGGTAGCGCTCAAATAGTTTGTTGACCGCGGCTGTGTGCCCAGTCTGGAGAACTGGGGTGAGGTCATACAACAAATCAACCAAGACTGCGCCCTGCGCGTGAGCATCTCGCGCGGCCAGCATCAACGCATCATTGATCCAAAGCGCGCCAAGGAAAACCAGTACGTCACCTTGCTGAACCTTGACGGGAACTGCCGAGCCCACCCGGGCGATTGCTGCATCCGCGGCTGCCGCCAACTCATCTCTGGTGGCGTCACTGCCTGCACGCGCACCTCGTTGAATTAAGACGTGGTGCTCGGTATGGGTGAGTTGCACAAACACGCCACGGCCACGATCGAGCAGAACCGGATGGGCAATGACCTCGGACTTGATTTCAAGAAGTGGCGTGGTCTCGGCGATAACTCGCTGAACTCCGGAAACGGATTCGCGGCGCTGCAGGAATTCGACGAGGTCAGTGACGTCGATCAGCAGGGCGGACACCTCAGGGAGCCTAGCGGTAGCAGGGCTTTTTGTCGGAGCCCTGATCGCTGGGTAATACGCCTGTGGATAACTACTTGGTGCTCTTGCTCACCGCATCCAAAATGAATCTCCAACCAACGGAGGCCACCAATGTTGCCCAGTCCTTCCCTTCGCTACTCTTCTATTTAGTACGCCTGTGTTCTATACTGGCATTGAAGTTCCGAACTGGGCGGTATTCCTCGATCCAACGGTGACTACTTGGATCTCGGAATTGGACGATCTGAGATATGACCGAGTTGCGGCAGCAATTGACATGCTGACGACACTTGGCCCGAGTTTGGGCCGTCCACTCGTCGATACGATTTCTATGAGTTCCTTCGCGAATATGAAGGAATTGCGGGTTGGCACGTGTCGAATTTTGTTCGCCTTCGATCCGAAAAGACAAGCAATTCTCTTGTACGCAGGTGATAAGAAAGGGGCGTGGCATGACTGGTACCGGCAAGCCATACCTATCGCCGATCATCGCTTCACACGTTGGCTCGCGCAAGAAAGCGGAGGTGGGCCATGATGGAAGTTGACCAATGGTCGGACGTGCGCAAAAGGCGTGTCACGACGCCACAAAGAGTCGCTGCCGCCACAAGTTCCCTGAGTGATGAGATCGCGGGCTACCAACTTTCCGTCTTGCGTAAGTCCCGTGGACTCACGCAGCGCCAAGTTGCAGAAATCATGGGGGTCTCACAGCGCCGAGTATCAGCAGTGGAGCGAGGGGACCTTGATCATTCCGAGATCAGCACCATCCGTTCCTACATCGGCGCCCTCGGCGGACACGTTCGCATCGTTGCCGATTTCAAAGGAGAGTCAGCCCAGATCGCCTAAGCGATCAACTCTGCACTCATGATGATCAAATTTAGAAATTTCCGGACTCGCCTTACCGACGTCACCATCCTTTTAGCTATCTGGGCAGTTGTGATGTGGGGTGTGGGTGCCAAATGGTGGACCGGCTTCAATTCACCTGACTCCCAGTTTTCCGCCACCCTTGCGATCTTTGGCCACACCGTTAACGACCGGGCCCTTGATGCTTCCTATTACTGGACCCGCCTGGGTTACCTCACCCCAGTTCGCGGCCTGATTGAAGTCTTTGGCACCTTTGCCGGGTTTGCAATCTGGCGCGGACTGTTACTTCTCTTGATCGTTGCCGCCACCTATTTGATGGCTCGACGACTCACGGGTCGGGCGCTCTCCGTGGCGTTGACTTTCTTTGTTGCTTTGAACTCCATGGTGTTGAGTTACCTCGGCAACACCTACGCCACCGGTTCGGCGATGGCCGCATCTTTTGTGTTGTTTGCCCTTGGCACATCACGCCTTCGACCAACGCCAGGTCGCGGATATTCACTAGCTCAGCCAACCTTCGTTGGCCTAGTTGTTGGCTGGCTCGTCATGCTCAATCCCTACAACGCGCTGCTTTCCGGATTCATCTGGCTAGCAATTCGCGCGGTCGCTTGGTGGGTTGATCGAATTTCCTTGCTCGCACTCCTGCGTGAATTCTCGTTCATCGTTGTTGGCTTTGTGGCGTCGATGGTTGGCTTCTTGCTTCTTGGCCGCCAAATGTTCCCTGGCCTTGATTGGCTTGCCACGTATCGCTCATGGAATTCGCGACTTGATTACGCGGCATTTATTAGCGACGCAAATATTTGGACTCGCGATGTCGCATTCCTAGTTTTACTCCTTGGCTTACTTACTTGTCTGTTTGCTGTCGCGTTGGTGCGCAATCGTTGGACCTTCACAGCTCTAGCTATTGCTCTGGTGAACATCGCCTTCACATTGATCTACATGAGGGTCATTCCAGGACCTTGGATCGAAGCTCCGCATTACGCAGCGATGTGCTGGCCGGGTGCTCTCACGGCAATTGTGATCGCAATCGCGGCACTTTATGGTCACCGCCCTGTAGTGCTCGTCGGTTGGCTTTTCATTCTTGCGTTGATTGGTTTCATGGTGTGGTCTGGTCATTCCGATCGCACCTTCCCTATGAGTACCGGGTTATCCATCGTCTTGCTTTCTAGCGCCGTGGTGTTTGTGACATTGCTGCTCTGCGCAACGCGAGGCTCCCTTGTGGGCTGGCTCGCAGTGATGTTGGCACTCATTGTTCTCGGGCTTGCTTCCCAGTTCCTTCAAAACGGCCGCGGCAATCTTGGTATTTATGGGCAGTACCCAATGAATGCTGCATATTTTGACTATCAAGTTGAAGACCTCATGAAATCAAATGTCGCGGCCCAAGAGTTTGTCTTGGCACACACTACTTCTACTGATCGCATAGCAACCTGGACTGACCCCGATCGCCTCACTTCCACAATTGCCGCCATGCAACTGTGGGGGATGTATAACAACGTGCCTGAAGGCGCTGCCCTTTCACCTGATGGCGCGAACGTGCTTCGCGCTTTGCGGCCAACTGCACTGGCTCTTTATGCGCCGCAGCGATCACAGATTGATGAGTTCTATGCATCCATCCCGGCAGCATTTGCGCCAAGTGCTTTGCAATGCACGCAGGTTCCTTATCTTGGAATCGGCTCACCAACTGCTTCAGTCTGTGTCACTCATCTACTAGCGATGTAAAGCGGAACCACGTCGTACGCTCGTTTCATTGACCGAAAAATATTCTTCGTGTGGTGCTTCAACCATTTCTGATTACCGTCAAGTTGGGCCGCCGTATCTAATCCCACTTGTTGCGTAGCACTGATGCGATAGTCAATAACAGGTGTCGTATCAATGATCAGTGCGTGATTTGCTGCTGCAGCCAAACTCCACCACCGGTCATGCAACCAACCTTTGGGCACGTTCAGATATTGAAAGTTTGCTGGCTTGATGGCACTTGCTCCACCAGTTGCCACGGAATGCCGAACTACATAATGGAACTGCTGGCTCGCACGCATTTCATTGAAGTTCGCGGGCACCGGAAATGAATTACGCAAGGTTTGTGGCATCGCTGGATTTTCATCCGTCTTGATCAAACCGTCAGCTGCGACCATAACGGCACTTGGGTTTTCGCTGAAAATTTTCAGGTGTTGGGCAATGCGATCGGCATGCCAGACATCGTCATGGTCGCCGAGCACCACAACCTCAGCACCATTTTCTTTTGCCTCGGTCACACCCTGAAGAAAGTTTTGGGCAATGCGGGTGTGAAGATCTTTGGCTTCAGAGCTGCTGGAGACAATGACA
>CAFBMC010000058.1_pt1 | contig 10579 bp, 8 predicted proteins | sample 7268441 | NCBI WGS metagenome assembly CAFBMC01 (sample SAMEA6814051, study PRJEB35770) | freshwater metagenome | biome: Freshwater; feature: Freshwater reservoir; material: water | place: Czech Republic | collected 2017-05-23 | depth 30m m | reverse complement strand
TCGAGAGCGTCGTAAATCATCAAATTACCGAGCAGGGTTTCGCCGATACCGGTGATCAGTTTGATTGCTTCGTTGACCTGAATTGAGCCGATCGAAGCACACAACACACCCAGCACGCCGCCTTCAGCGCACGAAGGAACCATGCCTGGTGGTGGTGGCTCTGGGTACAAGCAGCGGTAGCACGGACCATGTTCGGACCAGAACACACTGGCTTGTCCATCGAAGCGGTAGATCGAGCCCCACACATATGGCTTGCCAAGCAGAACGCAGGCATCGTTGACGAGGTAGCGAGTTGCGAAGTTATCTGTGCCATCAACGATCAAGTCGTACTGCGAGAACAACTCCATCACGTTCGTGGAATCCAGCCGCACTTCATGCACATTAACCGTGACGAGGGGGTTGATTTCCCGAACCGTGTCGCGAGCGCTCTCGGCCTTGGAACGACCGATATCGCTTTGACCATGAATGATCTGTCGTTGCAGGTTTGACTCATCGACAATATCGAATTCAACAATGCCGAGCGTGCCGACTCCTGCTGCTGCCAAGTACATCAGCGATGGGCTACCAAGCCCGCCGGCACCAACGCAAAGCACCTTGGCATTCTTCAGGCGCTTCTGACCAGCCATGCCGACATCAGGGATGATGAGATGGCGGCTATAGCGACGCACCTCATCGACGGTGAGTTCGACATTGGCATCCACCAGGGGCGGCAGGCTCACGATGACTCCATTGGGGTAGATGAAACTTCAAGCAATTTGACTATGCTAACCCTCACCCCACAGGAACAAAGGGCAGCGTCAGTACCTGCAAAGCATCTGCAAATAACTTAACGCGCGGAAGTCTGAGCAATCAGCGTGCGTAACACTCGGAGCGCTACCGAAATCGTTGCAAGATCTGGGTGCTCCACCGCAGCAATTTCAAGCAAGGTGGCTCGAGCCCGCATCGCACTCGTGGCGTGATGTCCTTCCCATGAGGCCATAGTCAACGCAGCTGAGCCTTGATCCATGGCGAGGACTGCCTCGGTCAGTGACGCGGTCGCGCTATAAAGATCAGCTCGCAGCGCTTGCCGCGCCAATACCGCCCATCGGTCCGTGCGGGGCAGGCTCGAAATAGCTGTCAGCAACGGATCAATACCAAATTCCTCGGTGACCGCCAGGTACAGCGGAATAATTCGTCCAGGATCTATTCCCGTGCGCTTTGCGAGATCAGCAATATCCAATAGTGAAAAGACTTCGAGTAGTGAACTGACTTCCAAAGCCAACTCACGCGGCGCACCCGCCTCTATGAGTTGGGTGGATCGAATTCGCACATCATCAGCCAGTCCTTCAGGAAGATGAGTGCGCAATTGAGCTGCATAGGACCGAATGATCGGGCGATAAGCGTCGACCAGTTCTTGCGGTACTAAGTGTCCTGAGCAACTCGTGAGAATCCAACGTGTGGCGCGATCAAGAATCCGGCGAAGCTGCAAATGCAGCGCATTTTGAGCAGTAGTAGGTACCTGCCCATCCAAGTCGTCGATTGCATGCATGAGCCTGGGCAAATCAAAAACCTCGAGCACCGCAACCGCGGCATGGACAACTTCCGTGGCACTTGCACCAGTTTCTTCAACGGCACGGAACACGAAAGAGATACCGCCAGCATTGATTACTTCGTTGCAGACAACTGTGCTGATGATCTGATTACGCAAGTAGTGATTCAGTACTCCGTCCCGAAATTGTTCAACGACTTCGTGCGGGAAATATGAGAATAAAGCTGACTGGTACCACGGATCTTTCCCGAGATTCGCATTGTTTAACTCCGCAGCCAAAGAAATCTTTGCGTATGCCAGCAATACTGCCAACTCTGGAGAAGTCAGACCGCGTCCTTGCTGACGGCGGTGATCAATCTCTTCATCAGTCGGAAGAAATTCGATCGACCTTTCCAGCACACCCTTATGTTCAAGATCGCGGATCATTCGCTGATGGACCGGCAAAAGCGTGACTGCGGCTGCCTTTGCGTTAGCGAGCACGACATTTTGCCCGTAATTATCTGCAAGAACGGCAACGGCCACCTGGCCTGTAATACTGCTCAACACTTCATTTCGTTCATGCTCAGAAAGCTGACCACTACGCACGAGAACATCGAGCAAAATCTTGAGGTTTACTTCATGATCTGAAGTGTCGACACCTGCTGAGTTATCGATTGCGTCAGTGTTGAGCAACACCCCAGTAAGCGCTGCTTCGATACGTCCACGCTGCGTGAAACCTAGGTTGCCACCCTCGCCAACAACCTTGCATCGCAGTTCTCCGCCATTAATACGAGTGGCGTCGGAGGCTTTATCGCCGACATCTAGATTGGATTCCGAAACGGCCTTTACGTAGGTACCGATCCCCGCGTTCCAGAGTAAATCAACAGGAGCACGCAGGATGGCTCGAATCACTTCGTTGGGAGCCAAAGCTCTTGGTCCGTTTTCGATTCCGAGTGCTTGGCAGGCTTGCTCTGACAACTGGATCGACTTGGCGCTTCTAGAAAAGACTCCGCCACCAACAGAAATAAGACTTGAATCAAAATCGGCCCAACTGGAGCGTGGAAGTTCGAAGATTCTTCGACGCTCCTGCAATGACGTGGTCGGATCCGGATTTGGATCAATGAAAATATCTCGATGATCAAAAGCCGCAACCAATTTAATTTGATCACTGAGCAGCATGCCGTTGCCAAATACATCGCCACTCATATCGCCCACGCCGACGACCGTGAACGGATCAACTTGGGTGTCGATGCCGAGTTCGCGAAAATGTCGCTCAACAGAGATCCAGGCTCCGCGAGCGGTGATCCCCATCGCTTTGTGGTCGTAGCCCACGGACCCACCACTGGCAAAGGCGTCTCCCAGCCAAAAGCCTCGTGAAACCGAAATGGCATTGGCAATATCGGAGAAGGATGCTGTGCCCTTGTCTGCGGCAACCACGAGATAGGGATCATCACCATCGCGCCGAAGCATGTTTTCCAGCGCTATGACTTGCCCATCGCGCAAATTATCCGTCAGATCTAGCAACGCAGAAACAAATTCTTGATACGCGGCCGTACCACCTTGGAGCCAACCATCACGATCAACTATTGGATCAGGCAAACTGGCTGGCACGAAACCACCCTTAGCTCCGACCGGCACAATCACTGCGTTCTTTACTTCTTGCGCCTTCACGAGGCCAAGAATTTCTGTTCGAAAATCCTCTCGGCGATCACTCCATCGCAAGCCACCTCGCGCAACGCGACCAAAACGAAGATGCACACCTTCAACTCGAGGCGAATAGACCCAGATTTCAACGAGCGGCTTTGGCAGCGGCATCTCAGAGATTGCACGTGAGTCCAGTTTGAAGGCGAATGCCCGCGGGATAACTTCACCTGCTGGCAAATACACCGAGGTACGCAAGGTGGCCAAAATTAATGAGTACAACGTCCGCAGAATTCTGTCGTGATCAAGAACAGGGACTGCATCCAATGCCAGGTCAATCGCTTGGATCTTGCTGCCGCGTGCAACCTCGCGGTCTACTGCTACGGATGGGTCAAATTGCGACGCAAATAACTCTACGAGCAAAGTGGAGACCTCTGGATAACTGAGCACGACCTGCTGGATGTAGTCCTGACCAAACGCAGATCCAATCTGTCGCATGTATTTGGCATACGCGCGCACCACAGCAACTTGCTGCGCCGTGAGTCCCGCAGTGACAACAAGCCCGTTAAAGGAGTCAGATTCCACTTCACCAAACCACGCTGCACGCAGAGCCTTCGCGAGCCGTTCGTTGAGTGAATCCACACCCGGCAACTTGGCATCAGGTAACTCAATTCCAAACTGCAGCACCCAAGCGGAACCAAACCCCTTACGATGAACCTCAAAGGGATACTCGTTCAGCACTCGAACACCAAAATTTTGCAGCAATGGCAAGACTTGCGAAAGCGAAATGGGATCACCCACGCGAATAAGTCGTATCTCTGCAAGGTTTGAATCAGGAAAACGCTTCACCTCGATAGCGATATCTTGGGATTCCAAGGCCATGATGCTCATCGCATCTGCGACACCAATCTCAGCCGAGACCGCGCCTCGATAGCTTTCTGGAAATGCATCAATAAATTGATGCAGGAAAGTAGCGACTTCCACTCGCCCGACCTGATGAAGAGCTATCTGCGTGAACTCACCTTTCCAAGTGCGTGTGACGACCTCGATTAAGTCAATGAGTTCAATGGTGTTCGATAATGTTTCAGTAGACCCAGCGCGCAGATGAGCAATAAAATGCAACCGCGCATGTGACCCTTCGCCAACCAACACCGAGAAATCAACGCTGGTCGCGCCGAAGAATTCTCGAATCAGTTCTTCGATGCGAAGTCGAACGCTCGTTGTGTAATTCTCTCGAGGAACGAAGATGTAGGCAGATACATAACGGCCAAATTCATCTAGGCGAAAGAAAGTCTTTACCTTTTGCTGTTCAGATAAATGGATAACTGAAATGCCAAGGTCAATTAGCTGATCAGTTTGCATAGCGAAAAATTCATCTCGGGGAATCAATTCCATAAATTGACTTAAATCACGCTCACTATGGGATCCGGGAATAACATCCATCGCTTGCAGCATCTTCGCAAAGCGCATGCGTAATACCGGAATTGAAGTGACGCTGTCGGTGAAAGCACCGCCGATATACAGGCCCAGGAACCTGCGCTCACCTGTGACCTTGCCCGCTTCGGAAGTCACTCGAACACCGATGTAGTCCAGGTAACTCGTGCGATGCACTGTGGATCGAGAATTAGCTTTGGTGATGACTAGAGGAACACCATCGTGTACGCGTGCGCTCGCAAGATTCGAGAGTTGCATTGGTGCGCTGTCGGAACCGTCTCGATCGTGGCGCAAAATTCCGAGTGCGCTGCCTTCAACCGGCGTGAGGCTCACCTGCTCAGCTACCTGGGTTAAGGCGTATTCCTGATATCCCAGGAATAGAAAATGGTCGTCAGCCAGCCACCGCAACAATGCCGCGCTTTCTGTCGCATCATCAAGGTCCCAGATTGAACTCGCAGTGTTTGTGATAGTTCGCGCAAGCTCTGCAGCCTTTTCTTTCATCTGCAGTTCATCCTCGTGTGCGCAATGCACGTCGTGAACAATTTGGCGAAGGTGATTTGCAGTCCGCGTGTTGTCTTCATGGACGAAATCTCGTTCGAGTTCCACAACGATCCAAGATTCCACGCATGCATCGATAGGACCTGGCTCGTCGACATCAATGTTGAGAATTTCTACGAGAGTGCCTGACGAGTCTCGACGCACCCACAATTGAGGATGCAAGATGAGTATCGGACTTTTTTCTTCTTTCCGAAGCCCGCCAACAACGGAATCAACGAGATAAGTCATGTCGTCTGACACGATTGTTGAAACAGTGAACTCGGCATTTCCAAGGTCCCTGACATTGACGTTTGTTCGATTCTCCGGCCGCATCTCACCCACTGCGCGCAGGTGATCAAGATGCTGGACCAGTGTTTGAGGCGTGAAACCGCTGAGATCATCCCAATTCAGGTGTTTCAAGGCGCGAGTCACCAACACCCGCTGGGAGTCGTCTACTTCAGTACCGAGTGCTTCGAGGGCTGCATTCACGACTTCAATCACACGTCTACGCTAGCTCCTTAAGGAAGGGATGCGCTATGGGAACCACGTTGCGAGTGAGTCAGATTTATGCCGCCAATCCAACTCAAGTGCGAGCAATGATCACAGATGCTCGATACATCAGTGAGCGAGCCACAGTTACCGGTGCTTTGAGTGTCAAAAGTTCATGTTCCGTTCAATCTGACGGTACGACTAATTTGGAAATAATTCGCACCCTGCCTTCCGAAATGCCAGCATTCGCCGTCGCGATTGTGGGAAATACTTTGACCGTTACAGAGTTTCAGTCGTGGCAGCCAGCAACCCCAACGGGTTGCTCGGGCGAATTTCGTGTGGAATTCAGTGCCCCGCTGACCTTTCAAGGTGTAGCAACCATGACCTACGACGGCCAACGAACCACGGTTGTCACTTCAGGTGAATTCAATGCCGCGGTTGCCTTTTTTGGTGGAAAAGTTGAAAATTTAGCTCGAGAGCAGACCGAGCGCTATCTTGAAAAAGAGGAATCCTTCGCGAACTCTTGGCTTAGCAATAACGGTACTGGAAATTAACTAGTCATCTCGGCCGCCCAAGATATCTGCACCCTGAACAGAGTGGGAGATAAATTTTCACCCCATGGTGCTATAGAACTAGTTCGTGTCCAGGATCCGTCTAACAGCCTCAATCAGCAGTGTCTTCGTGGCTGGGGTTCTACTTATTGGCGGCGGTTATTCCACGTCGTCGCTACAGAGTGCGAGCGCAGCCACCCTCGTGCCTTCACCTACCGCATCGACTCTCCCCGCTCCAAACCTGACAGCTGTAACTCCCACTGCGAATCCAACACCGACTTCCACTCATCGCCCAAAGCCAGCTTCACGTACGAAGAAAGCAAAGTGGATTCCCGTCTATCCAAATGATTTACTTCATGCCGGAACCAAAAGAGTGGTCTACGACAAGGCGCTCATGACAGTCTGGTTAATAAAGGCGGACAACACTGTGATGGGTCAGTTCCCTGTTGTTGGTCGCTGGGATCGGCCTAAGGCTGGCACTTATCACGTGTTCTCAAAGAGCACTAAGGCCTATAACCCAAATTCCAAAGTTACGTTCAATCACATGGTGAGATTCACATACGGGCCCGACACAAAATCTCCGATCGGATTACATAGCATTCCACGCTACTACGACGGAAAGTTAATGCACTCGGTTAAGCAACTTGGGCTTGCGATTGCTCGTGGCGGTTGCGTTCGACTCTCAGAGCAAGGCGCTGCGCAAGTGTACAAATTTGCTCACGTTGGCACGCTCATCGTCGTCCTGCCTTCGCCGTAGTGACAGCGTAAGGCCCAGGCTTCCAAAGCAGACAGATCATCATCTCTTCTCTTGAAGAGGCCTCGTTGCCGTCGTAGGCCTTTCTCACTCACCACATCATGTGTTGAGATTCGCGGCATCGCAATCAGTTCTTGGTGACACCCATAGGCCCGAAGGGTGGCAAGTGCCTCCTTACCTAAATCAGCATCCTGCGGCCGGATCGCAATAGCCACTTCCTTTCCCGCCACCGCACTTAACGAGCTAAGAGCTTGGAGAAGCCTGGAGAGACCTAATGGAGACGCTATCCCGACTGCAAGTACCGCATCTGATTCCTCTAATGCAACGGCGGCGGCGGAAAATCGTTGTTGCCCAAATATCTCCTGGTGTGCACTATTCGCATTCACCCCCGCGCCAATATCCACACAGGTGTAATCAAATGTTTTCCGACACAGTTGCAAGACATGTCGCAATGAGTGGGGATGGAGTTCTTCCCACCTATCTGGGTGACTCACCCCACCAATAATGCCGATTCCCGTGACGACCGTTCGCACGACTGAAAGGAGTGACTCCGTGTGCAGTGTTCCGTTTTCTGCATATCGACATGCAACGACAACTCCACTCGCATCTTCAACGACGCCACACATGATTGTTAGTGCCGGGCCGGACGTATCTGCGTCAATCACGCACACTGATTTCCCTGCGGCGGCAACCAATCTGGCGACGGCAAGTGCTGTTGTGGTTCGCCCAGGAGCTCCACTTGGTCCCCAGAGTGCGAGCATCCGGCCGTCGACCGGCGATTTAAGTTTCGTGAGCAGCCGATCCGGTGGTGTAACCACTTGATCGGGCTCTGACCATGCCCCGGTTTCCCAGTCTTTGCGCTCCGAAACCGCGGGCGACAACAAAGCTGTGACCAACTGCTTCAACACTACTTCCGGGGTCCGTGCTACTAAGGCGAAAGTGACTCCAAGTACGCGTAATCGTTCGTGATCCGCAGGGTCGTGTGCGAGTCCAATAATGGTTCGCCCACTCTGTTGCAGAGTTGCCACAACTTCGCTCGTGAGCCTAGGTAATCCAGCACTTAACACCACTGGGGTTCCAGGTTCAACAGATGCCACCGCAAGTAGATCTGCCGCGTCAAGGCAACGACGAAGAATCCGCAGGGATGAACCCGCGGCAAGTTGGACCATCTCAGGTTCAATATCAAGATCTGGCGCAGCCACTATGCAAGCAGCACTTGTCGGTTCACTCTTCACTGCACAACCTCGCCGTAAAATGATTGTGAATCAAGAGGTACCAGCACGAGTGAAAGTTCGCCGCGCGTTGCGCCAATGAGTTGGGCTGTTTGCGATTGCACGACATCAAGCACGATAGGAAGTTCTCCGCCCACACCTGTAAATTCTCGGTCAACTTCCACAACACGAATATTGGTGAGTACCAATGTTGGAATAGGCGGTATCCCATCGTTGGTCTTTGGCGCACTGACCCAGATATCCACCACATCACCCGCAGAAATTGCAACCGGGGCCCGCATCGGATCCACAGGAATAGTCACGAACCGCGTGGCTCCTGGCAATAGGGCTCCGACTGCATTTATGGGGATGAGGGCGCCCCTCGCAACTGGATATTTCATTCGCCCCTGCGGGAATTGAGTTGCCGGCAGATACACCGATTCCGATTCACCCAAAGCCAGCGGCACCGATTCAACCTCTGGCATCGACCCCACAGCCAGATCACGAGTCGCTCGCCAGACGTTGCTGGTGTGTTGGCTCGATGACAAAACAAGCGCACCGAGAAACATCGATCCAAGGATGAGCATCAGGCCGAGCCACACCCGAACATCACGCAGCCTTCGGCGTCTTCTTCGAATCATGTTCGCTTGCTCATCCGCGGGCACCGAACGTCTGGAAGCCAGAATTGTCATGATTCACCTTTCGTATGGTTGGTAACCATCGAATACAAATCAATAAAGCGCCACCGCTTATCCACAACCAAGTGACCTGTGGATAAACAAATGAAGGTTCCGAATTTCTTGACACAATGCCCAGGTGACCACCGCGCGATCTCGATTTCTCACACTGACAGACATCTCTGAGGTGTTGAACATCTCGGCCGCGCAGGCATATGCGCTTGTCCGTAATGGAGAATTGCCAGCAATCAAAGTTGGTGGTCGAGGTCAATGGCGTATTGAGCAAACACAAGTCGAGCAATACATCACCCGCATGTACGAACAGACAAAGACTTTTGTGGAATCACACCCGTTTACGATGGATCTTTAATTGAGTTTCTCCTCAGGCGCATCACACTGACATGTTGGGTCATCACCCTGATTTGCCGATGGTCATCACGGAGCAGACTAATGAAGTCTTCGCCGATTTCTCCCACTTTCCCTTGGATTGTCCAACCATCAATCATCTGGCATTGAACAGATTCGAGGGGTTGATTTCGCAACCAACTGGCCAGGCTTACGCAGGCGACCTCACGCGATGGCGACACTTCCACGCGCAGCGCTTCGACTACTCCCTGAATGCGCAAAATTGTCTGCATCCTTATAGCCACTGGGACGGAATCTTCTTCAACAATGATGACATCCGTTCCTACTTCACAGACTGAACCAATAATCACTACTCCACCTAGGCAATTCACGATGACTGCTGTCTGTGTGCTCAGGAGGCCGTCAGTGATCCGCATGCGTGAACGTTCCGCATCAGCAATAGCGGCAGCATCGGCGGCTAGGTCCCAGCGCTCTTCTACGCTCAAAACTGCCTGCGCTTCCTGCCAGACATCTCCTTGGAATGTTTGAATTTTCCAAGTGACCTCGTCGTTTTGTTTAGCTCTATGCCTTCGAAGGAATACCACAGTTATGAACAATTACGAACGTCCCGATGCTTTGGCAAATCCTTTATCCACAGCAGCGCTCCTTCATCCACACCCCGTTGACATCAGTACTTGCGACACCGTAGAAATACAAACAGCAATAAACATAAGTAAACGCAAGCATCATCAACCCGTGACCCCCCGACCGCGGCCCAGTATCAAGGAGCCCGCTGTGTCTACGTTGTTGGATCGTTTACCTGCACCCTTACTCGCCATGGTTTTGACTGAAGGTGACCAACTTGTCTTGCCTTTAATCTGGGAAATCGCTCCCGGGATTGAGGCGGTTCCTCCAGCGCCCCGCCACTTACGGCTTATTGGTTCTGCTCCCCCGCTACCTACGGGCGCACCCAACTTTGGACCTTCGGTGTCAGTTGGCGGCTCACCTGTGCCGCCTCCGATGTGGGTCGCACGAATGGCAAGGGCCATTGCAGAGGTCGCGACTGGGGATCGACCACCTCAACAACTCACCAAGTGGGTTGAAAAGCGACAACTCGCGATGTTGGCTGCACGAGGTAAAGCAGCGCAACGCCATCCAAGCGCAATACACGGGCGCGATGCTCGAGCTGCAACCCGATCGCTGCAACAGGTTCGAGCCATCAGAGTTTGTCCTGTGGCTCCCGGAGTTGCCGAAACCTCAGCCGTGCTCGTAGGGGAAGGCCGAGGTCGCGCAGTGGCTATGCGGTTTGAAACGCTTAACGAAATATGGCAGGTGACTGCGATCGCTCTCGGCTAGTGAAGCGTCCTCAGCCTGATCATAATCTTGCTCTCTAGTCGAGTTTGCGATTTTCCCGTTCTATTCGTCGGCGTTCT
>CAFBMC010000057.1_pt1 | contig 10997 bp, 14 predicted proteins | sample 7268441 | NCBI WGS metagenome assembly CAFBMC01 (sample SAMEA6814051, study PRJEB35770) | freshwater metagenome | biome: Freshwater; feature: Freshwater reservoir; material: water | place: Czech Republic | collected 2017-05-23 | depth 30m m | reverse complement strand
GTGCGCATAAGTTTGATTGCGTTTGTAGGGATGTACCGGGTGTCGGGAACGTGCGGTCCTCGACACAAGTCACCCCAGCAACGCTCGCCGGTTTTCAAATTCACATTGTCATAAATCGTGAGTTCTTTGCCTCCGACTTCCATGACATCCGCGCCACCTTCGCTGCCGATGAGACGCAACTTATACGGCTCTGAGGCGAGCTCCTCGATAGCTTGCGCATCAGTGACAACTCGACGCTCAAAGCGCTGACCGCTCTTGAGAATGTGGGTCATTCGTTTTTCTAATTCAACGAGATCTTCAGGCGTGAACGGTGTCTCAACATCAAAGTCGTAATAGAACCCGTCTTTAACAGGAGGGCCAATACCTAGTTTGGCTTCAGGGAAGAGATCTTGGACCGCCTGCGCGAGCACATGTGCCGCAGAGTGCCGAAGGACTGCAAGTCCTTCAGGAGAGTCCGCCAAGACCGCTTCTACGATGTCTGAATCCGTGACAACAGTGGCCAAATCACGAAGCTCCCCATTAATGCGAGCGACCACTACTGAGCGGTCACCGCCCACTAAATCGAAGGCAGTTGTGCTCATTTCGTCTCCTTTTGCTAAGCGGACGCCATACCAAAGCGCACCGTTTGGTGGTCGATGCTGGGTTCGAACCAGCGACCCCTCGCGTGTGAAGCGAGTGCTCTACCACTGAGCCAATCGACCTGAGTGAGCAAAACCTTACCTCTTGAGCACATCGTTCTCATATTGGGACGTAAACCGCCCGCCCGCATCCGAGATTGGACCATCTATCGGGTTTAGGCTTCGAAAAATTCTTTTCTAAAGGAGTAAATATGACGAAACCTCGCAACCGGCGAGGCTTGGGTATCCGCATCGCGGCTGTATCTGCCCTCGTTCTTGGCACTGTTGGTCTATCCACCATGCCTTCCCAAGCAATTGGTGGATGTTCGATCACGAACAGCGGTGCCTCAAGTTCGACAGGCACTGTTGGCGTTCCACAGATGCTCGACACCAATGCTTGCGTTGGCCCGTTGTACGCCAATTACCAAGGTGGTGGCTCCGACCAAATCAACATGACGAACACCGGTGTTCTAGGTCAAGCAGTGTGGTTCCCCTCGCGAATCGGCAATGCCACAGTGTCCGATAGCAACGGGGCTGGTTCATACACTTCTAGTGTTGCTAAAACATCAACTCAAGCCACGGTGGATGCCCCCAACACTGCTCAGGTTGGCGTGGCCACCACTGTGACCGTCACCGTTCAGTCAAACAGCCCTGGGCACTATCAACCCACAGGAACAGTCACAGTCGTTGACGCAAACGGCGCCACGATCACCACCATGGGCTTGACTCCACGCGGCACGGGCAGTTCCTACGCGTACTGGCGCTGGACTGCACCTTCTGCCGGCAACTTCGTATTCAAGGCCATCTACAGCGGTGACTCATACGCAAACGCTTCAACGTCGCCTCAGGATCTCCTGATCGCAACACCAAGTGGCGGAACTATTTCGTTGAACGCTCCTAGTTCAGCAACCGCTGGAAATACATTGACGCTTCATGCCTCGGTATATCCATACGGAGTTCAAGGATCGGTTGGCTTCACTCTCAACGGTGCTCCAATCAGCGCATCCGTTCCGCTGATAAATGGCCTTGCTACCTACAGCTGGATGCCTACCCAGGCTGGCAATTTCACCCTTGGTGCCAACTACACCACGAACCAAGGCGGTAGTGGTTCAACATCTCAGCCAATCAGCATTGCTTCTGGCCCTACTCAAGTTGACTTCATCACCTTGACTCAGGTTGGCAGTTCATCATGGCAGCCAAACAACACCTACACCCTTGGTGCTGGCTCGTATCAATTCACGGCCACTGCGCTTTCAGGCGCTCAGGTTCGCGTTGGTGAATCAGGACCTTGCTCATGGAGCGGTTACACCTTGACTGTTCCGTCAGGCGGCTCCTGCAACCTCACTGCTGCAACGAACGGTGGAAATGGCTACGCCCCGACCTCACAGGGTTACATCGTTCAAGCAGGCTTAGGTCAGCAGACTGCAGCGCTCGCTGCTCCGCTATCTGGCAAGGTGAACTACAAGAAGGTCATCAAGTTGGAAACACCTACTCAGGGCACCACAAATGCAAATCAGAATGTCTTGTGGTCTGTTGCTAAGAAGAGCAAGAGCGTGTGTTCTCTAGTCTTCCCATCTGATGGTTCAGTGAACCTGAAGTTCAAGACTCGTGGATATTGCACGGTTACTGCCACTGCTCCTGCTGTTACAGGCCAGTGGGCACCGTTCGTACTCCAGCGCACCTACCAAGGTGCGTAACACTGCATAGAAACAAAAAGAATGGCCCCACTTAGGCGGGGCCATTCTTTTTGTTCCGGTCATGGATTGACGTTTTGCGCCGCCAGCGCTGCGAACTGTGCACGCAATTGGGCGGTGATGGTGCCAATATCAAGATGGCGCTGATCTATGCGCACTACTGGATGAATCCCTCTGGTGGAAGAAGTGAGAAATATTTCCTGCGCATCAAATAAAGCATCAAACGGCAAATCAACTTCTTTCACGTTGAACCACTCAATAACAAGTTCGCGGGTAACCCCTGCAAGACAACCTGAAGACAGCGTGGGCGTGAGCACTTCACCATCGAGCACCAAAAAGACATTCGAAGTCGTGCCTTCGCAAAGGTTTCCGACACTGTTTGCAAAGAGTGCTTCAGCGGCTCCGGCATCACGAGCAGCAGCAAGCGCCACTACATTTTCAGCATACGAGGTGGACTTGGCCCCAGAGATCGAAGATCGTTCATTTCGAATCCAAGGCACCGTGATCGCCGAAGTGTTGTCCGGCCAAGGGGCCTGCGCAGTACACGTGACCATCAAAGTTGGAATCTGATCGAGTTGACCAGCTGTGTAGGTGATTCGCAAGCGTCCGAGATCGCCGATTACTTTCACATTCGCAGCAACTGCACTCTGCACTGCGGCTCTGATGACGGTGAGATCTGGTTCAGCTAAACGCAAGATTCGAGCTGAATTCACAAGCCTTGCCAGATGTCGTTCCAGCGCAAACGGCTGCCCTTCTCGAACAACGACCGTTTCGAATACGCCCTCGCCCACCGTAAATCCTCGATCGGCTGGATTAATCGAGTTCACTTCATTACCGATGAGTGAACCTCCATTGCGATTGCCGAACCAAATCATTGAATCTCCCCCACGGTTTCGGGCCAATAGCTAGAAGCAACAGAAACCAGATGTTGAGCCTTCAGCTCAGTTTCCTGCCACTCTTTTGTTGCATTTGATGACCAAGTAATCCCAGCACCCGTCCCGAAGCATAAATCTTGCCCATCGAGCCAGAACGTACGAATAGACACAGCCAGAGAAGCTTGATCTCTATCGGAATCAATCCAACCAATAGCCCCGCAGTAATAAGAACGGCTTACATTCTCCAGCTCATCTATGAGCTTGAGCGCGCTAGATTTAGGTGCACCAGTAACTGAACCTGGTGGAAACGTAGCCTGAAAAATCTGCGCCCAGGATGTTCCATCGAGAATCCGACTTTTGACTCGTGAAACCAAGTGAACAAGCCCTGGGTGCTGTTCCTCCCGAAGGAGCCCGTCGACCTCGACTGTGCCTACTTCAGATATTTGGGCTAAGTCATTTCGCACCAAGTCGACGATCATCACATTCTCAGCTCGGTCTTTTTCAGTCAGGTCAGAACTTGTGCGACCAGTGCCCTTAATCGGACCCGATGCAATTTCCGATCCGTTGCGCGACAAGAACAACTCCGGACTCGCGCAAGCAATTGCCAGATTCAAGTCGGGTACGCGAACCATCGCTGCATGCGGCGCAGGGTTGTGTTGCATGAGTAATAGATGCAATCCAGCTATGTCACTTTGCTCAGGGAGTACTGGCGTTCGCATCACTCGACAAATATTCGCTTGGTAGACAACACCGGCAGCAATCGCTTGACGTGTAGCTTCCACCGCGGAGCAATACTGAGATTCATTCATGGATGTGGACCAGGTGTGCGGAGCGGGACCATTCCAGGCGCCAATTGATTCGGCGGGTGGCTCAAGTGACCACGTGGCGAATCGCAAGAAAAAAGGGGTCCCCCGGTACGGCAACACCACAAGCCAACGCCCACCAGTTTCAAGCACGTTTGGGTCATTTGAACTCTGCAGTAGTCCGCTTGCCCAGAGCCCACCCGCATAAGCGAGAGGCATCATTGGCTGCAGTTCCACTGACACATTGTGTCGCCTCCGGGTTACCCAGATTCGCGCGCTGGCATCGCGTCGGATAGTGTTGTCTCCGACCTTAAGGGTCAAGCGGACGTAGCGCAGCTGGTAGCGCACAACCTTGCCAAGGTTGGGGTCGCGAGTTCGAATCTCGTCGTCCGCTCGTAAGTGCCTCAAGGCACGATTTCTGCCAGAGGCATTGGCAGGGTGGGTTGGCCGAGAGGCGAGGCAAGGGACTGCAAATCCCTCTACACCGGTTCAAATCCGGTACCCACCTCGAATTTTATCTTTTCAGGCACCGAAGCAAGCAACCTTTCTTCCAATTGCCTGCTCGATCCACGTCAAGAATCTGCACTTCGCTCCCCGACCCGCCAAATTTTTCCGAGGTGAGCCCTTGTTCATCGTCGAGAACAGCTTCAAGTGAGTGACATAAACAGATTGAGTCCTATAAAAAGCAACCCAGGGCAAAATGATGATCCCTAGAAAAAACAGGGTTTGTCATCCACACATAGGGCAAATCAGTGCCAGCTGGGGTTGCTCACCCAGTGCGGCCCCGCAGACCAGACAGACCTTCGCACATTCTCTGGACCCGCGATAGCCGCCTGTGCAGAAAGCAAGAGAGCAATGTAGTGTTTACCGCTCAGGTCGATTAGCGCAGTTGGTTAGCGCGCTTCCTTGACATGGAAGAGGTCAGGGGTTCGAATCCCTTATCGACCACCACGAAAGCCGCTGCATCATGCAGCGGCTTTCTCTTTCCCTACTTGCGCCTATAAATACGTACTGCAACAGCAAGCAAGAAAATATGCAACGATGCCGTCGTGAATTCGTCACCCAATAGAACCATCACTGGAAGATCACTCGATCGCGTCATCAACTTTTCTGATGCTGTTGTTGCAGTAGCGATCACCGTGCTCGTGTTGCCTATCGTTGACATCCAAGGGCCAACCGACACGCATTCAATGCTCAGCGTGCTGTCCGACAATTCCGACCAGCTCATCGCCTTTGGCTTGACTTTTCTCATTCTTTTTATCCTGTGGCAAGGACACCACAGGGTGTTTGAAAATTTTGTAGCGATTGACAACACCATCATGTGGATCAACGCAGGCTGGCTTGCAACCGTTGCTTTTCTGCCGTGGCCCAGCAGACTCATCGACGTCAGCGCAAACAGCGCCGGTGCTGGCTGGCTTTATTGCCTCACACTCTTCCTCAATGCCGTGTTTTTGCACTTCATTTACCAACATGGACGCAAGCACCCGGGGTATCTCACGAATGTTGACCTGTGGTCGTCATGGGTTTCAATAAGTTTCGTCTTCGCCGTGGCATTTGGAATCATGGTGATTGCGTCAATTTTGGTGCCAGCGATGGCACTCTGGCTATTGTTCTTATTACTCCCGTTACGCTTTTTCGTTCAGCAAAAAGGCAGACTTCCAGCGTCAGTCACTCGATCTTCCTCAAAGAGAAGAAACTAAACCGTGCTCTTGCGAAACAACGAAGCAACGATTGCTACCAAGATTGTGGCCAAGACAATCTGAGTAATGAATGTCAGCCAGAAACTATCTCCCCAGCCAAAAGCCGCTGAGAGCGCAAGGCCGCCGGCTGCGCCAACAATCCCGATGAAAATCGTCAACAAGCATCCGATCGGTTGCATGCTTGGCACCAGAATCCGGGCGATCAACCCAATCACGATGCCGGCTGCCAGGCCACTGAGCAAACTTGAGATTTCCATGTCGATACCCAACCACCGCGTGCTTCATTCAGGCAACCCTGATGAGCATGAGAGCTGAGTCTGAATTGTCTTGCCGAAACCTTGCGCATGTTCTGGGCTAATTCATGGCACGATCCAGTCATGCAACAAGTGGAAGAGTCCGGCATCGGTGAAAATCTCGACCTTGACATCCCCTCCATGTATCCCTGGCCTGCGAGCGCCACCAGCCATGAACGACCGTGGGTGCGTTGCAACATGGTCATGAGCCTGGACGGGGCCATTGCTGGGCCCGATGGCAGGTCGGCCAGCATTGGCTCGCCCGTAGACAAAAAGGTCTTCGCGGGCGTTCGCAGGGACAGCGACGTCATCCTCGTAGGGGCGGGAACAGCTCGAGAAGAGGGCTACCGCCCATCTGTTGTACCAATCGCCATAGTCAGTAACCGCCTTACCTTTACTACAGTGACACCAATCTTTGAACAGGCTACTGCTCAGTCTCCGAGAACTTTGATCATCAGCCATGAACAAGCCATCGCAGATGCGCCCGATTGGCTGCGCTCCGCCGCCTCTTTTATCCCAAGCGGTAAATCCAGCGTTGATTTGAAACTCGCGATAGCAGGCCTACACGCTCGCGGGCTCGATCGCATCCATTGCGAGGGTGGACCAGTGTTGCTCACCGCCCTCATCCAAGCGAAGGCTCTCGATGAACTTTTGCTCACCGTGACACCAGTGCTTGTTGGCGGCTCGGCCACCCTGCTATCAAGTGCTATCGGAAACCTGCCGGGACAATTCACTCAGATCTTGACGCAAGACGGAACTATTCTCATGCGTTTTATCCCTGACTACTCCTAAGCACTCTTGCGCTCATCTCCGACTTCCCCTGATCTGAGATGAATAGCGGATACGGTTCAGGCATGGATATTGCCGTCGTCACGCTGTGGATTTTTGCCATTGTTCTGGCAGGTTTTGGTTTCGCATTCTTGGGAACTGGACTCGTCAGCGAACGTGGTTATTGGACTCAGCGGGATCCGCTTGGGGATTCTCGACGAGATGCGACAAAACTGCCCACTATTTTTCGTAACGCTTTCAAGTTATCCGTTGGTGAAGTACGAGCACCACTGCGCATCGCCGCGATTGGCATCATCTTGATGTATGCGGCCTTGGCATTTGCCGTGGTCGCCATCCTCGTTTCCTTGGTGAACACTTAGCAATATGAGTGATCTGGAATATATCCATGGTTATGGGGCCATCGAAGAGCAACGACTTCGCGACCAGGCCAGAATTTTGGCACCTGTAGTTATCGAACAACTTTCTTTCACAGAGGGCGCGCACGTCCTAGAAGTGGGATGCGGAGTGGGCGCCGAATTAAGTCTGCTACTCGAACATTTCCCCACCTTGTCGCTCACTGGGGTTGAAATTGATTATCGACATCTACACGCCGCACAAGAACACCTAAATGATCGCGTCACATTGATACAAGGCGATGCGAAAAAACTTCCTTTCCCCGATAACACTTTCGACTCGGTTCTCACAATTTGGGTTCTCGAACATGTTGCCGATCCAGAACAGGTCATGCGCGAAGCCCTTCGGGTTCTGCGTCCCGGTGGGCAGCTCATCTGTACTGAGGTCGATAACGACACCATGCACTTCACGGGAGATTTCCCGGCTATACAACGCTGGTGGCAAGTCTTTAGTGCTCAGCAGACTCAAGCTGGCGGCGATCCATATGTCGGTCGCAGACTGGTTGACCTGGCTCAGTCCATAGGCGCCTGCAATATTGAAGCCACTGAGATCCGTCCGGTTTCAAGTATCGATGCACCAACCCGACGAGTTGAGTTTCTGGAATACCTGGAAGAACTGTTTATTTCTGGGGCTAAACACCTTGAGCAATCTGGACACACCACGCCCACCATGATCCAAGAGTTACGTAACGAGTTCACCCGAGCAAGAAATGATCCAACCGTGCAATGTGAATATCGAGGTGTACGACTTATCTGCTCGCCCTGAATCTCACCTATTCGTGTGGAGTATCGCCTTCGCCTATAGGCGGCCCCTGAGTCACTCCGTCAGTTGGGCAATCGCCAAGCCAATATTTATTTACTGGGGTTGGTGGGATCTGCCCAGGATGTGTATTGAGCCATGCATCCGTTGCCGTCAAAAAAGCAGACAGCGCCGTCTGACCTCCAGGCCCTGAGGTATCCCACCCGCACGTAATTCGGTCAACGCTCGGTGCCTGTGCATCAATGCTGCAACCACTTAGCGAAAGCAAGCCAATGAGTACAAACGGACCGAACACCACCGTGAACTTCATCCTGAAACGGTACTAGAGGGCACCTATCCTGTGATCGCCGTCCCATCAAATCCTGATAAGGCATCCGCCCAACGAACACCCGCATCAGAGCCAAATATTTCGTGGGCAACCACGAAGAGGCGTGACAACTCCAGCCCATCGCCGTTTACTGCCGCATGCTGAACTAGATCCAGCCAATCAGTTTCAGTCATTGACACACCTTCAGTATCGCCCTTGCCGCTTCAGTAATATCCGCCTATGCCAGAAGTTGATGCTCCTCAAGGGTCCCATCAGTCCGGAGTCCGCAATTTGGGCTTGGCCATGCGCGAACTGCAGGATCGCGTCACAGCCACCAGTGCACCCGACGATGTTGCTAACGCTGCTGCAAATGCGATTCAAGAAATCTGCGCGACTCTTGAGCCTCACCGTTACATCGCGGCGCGCGATAAGGGCTGGTCAGATACTCAACGCGGAGCCGGGTCCAAGACCTTAAATCCCGTGTTTCGCAATGTCGAATTGAACGGAAATGTTTTTCAGGCAACCATTCGTTTCACCACTTTTCACTTGGGTGCCAATGGGGCTGCGCATGGTGGAGCCATTCCTATGGTGTTCGACGAAGCCCTGGGAAAACTTGCAAACTATGACCAATCAATTTGTCGGACGGCATACCTGAAAGTGGACTACCGCAATGTGACTCCGTTAGATGTCGAATTACAAGTGCGCGCGCATATTGAGAAGATTGATGGTCGTAAGCGTTTTCTCCAAGCGGCGATCTATAACGATGGTGTACTCACTGCAGAGGCCACTGCGCTTTTCATAGAACTTAAAGAAGGCGCTGCCTAATATTTTTCTTGCCACTTATAGGTCCAGCTTGCTTGTTGTGGTTTAAAAAAAGCGACGGTCTCTGGCAATTGCACGAACTCTGTTTGCGCATTGCCCGCAAACAGTTCAACTGGGCGAGTTGTGTAGGTCACCACGCGCACAACTTCACCGAGTCGAGCCCGAGTCGTCTGGGTCCAGGTCAGATTCACTTTCGCAAATCTCCCCCGCAATGGGCTCGTTACCGACCCCGGTCCCAGAGTTACATCGCCTTCACCCTGCCACTCAAAATCGGCCCAAATGAACTCATTCGTCACAGTGGGACTGGATGATTTTCGCGCTACGTCCGACTCCAAAATATCTTTAGCCCGCTGAATTGATAGCTCTGGAATCCCCACCGTGTCTGCCTGACGCAAGGCCGCTGTTCCCAACACAATGAGCAATGCCATTGGCGCCACCGACCACAGCGTCCGTCTCCGAATCCTCATATCAACAGAGTAAACGACGACTAAGAATATTACCCAGCCAACAATTGCCCTCTTGTGGTCATTGGCATGACAGCATTCGCATGGTTTGATGACGCAATGGAGCCGTTACGGGTATTCGTCCAATATCAAGGCGAGGTGTACTCCGGGGCCATGACCGCCTGGCGAAATATCGAAGGAATCACGCATGGTACGACCTTCGGCGCCGGGCTAGTGAAATTCACTCGCTTAGATCGAACCTACGAACTTTGGTTTCCGCAGGGGTCCATCCGTCCCGCAAACCCAAACGATGATTCCGTTCCTGAAGAACAATGGACAACCGACGCAGTGGAAAAGTTCATCGCCTCACTTCGAAGCGCAGACTGACTCTCACCCTCACACAAACAAGCCCCGCCCTAACAACAAAACTATTTGCGTGAACGCTTTTCGCGAACGCGCATCATGATGCGGATGGGAGTTCCATCGAATCCGTATTCCTCGCGCAGACGACGCTCAATAAATCGGCGGTAGCCAGCCTCGAGAAATCCAGTTGTGAATAGTGCAAACGTTGGGGGACTCGCAGCGACCTGAGCACCGAATAAAATTCGAGGCTGGCGTCCCCCGCGAATTGGATGAGGATTGGACTGCACGATAGCTGCCAAGAACTGGTTCAGCCGCCCTGTCGATACGCGAGTTTCCCAGCCAGCTAAAGCCGCTTCGATCGCCACCTCGAGTCGTTCAATATGGCGTCCAGTCTTCGCCGACACATTGACATGCGGAGCCCAAGGAATCTGAACTAAGTCACGATCAATTTCCCGTTCAAGGTAATGACGGCGCTCTTCGTCAGTGAGGTCCCACTTGTTGTACGCAATAACTATCGAGCGACCTGACTCTTCAGCCATGGAAATAATTCGTACATCTTGCTCACTAATCGGTTCGGAAGCATCAATAAGAATCAGCGCGACTTCGGCTCGATCTAGGGCCGCGGCCGTACGCAAGGTCGCGTAATATTCGTGACCGCTTGCTTCTTTTGCTCGACGACGGATGCCTGCGGTGTCGACAAACCACCACCACTTGTCTTTGAGTTGAACTAGTTCATCGACAGGATCAACCGTGGTGCCGGCCACGGAGTCGACCACGACTCGCTCAGAACCAGCAAGTGCGTTGAGCAGCGAAGACTTACCTACGTTGGGCTTTCCTAGTAGGGCAACACGACGCGGCCCTGCCCCTCGCATCCGACCCTGACCTTCTTCAGGAAGTACGCGAACAACTTCGTCTAGCAGGTCTCCAGAGCCTCGACCGTGTTGCGCCGAAACTGGGAAAGGCTGCCCCAGACCCAGCGACCAAAGTGACGTTGCTTCATTTTCAAGTTGAGCATCATCAGCCTTGTTTGCTACCAAAATTACTGGCTTACCCGAGCGACGTAGAACTTCGACAACAGCTTCATCCGTGGCCGTAGCTCCAACCATGGCATCAACTACGAAGGCGACTGCATCAGCGTC
>CAFBMC010000056.1_pt1 | contig 11401 bp, 8 predicted proteins | sample 7268441 | NCBI WGS metagenome assembly CAFBMC01 (sample SAMEA6814051, study PRJEB35770) | freshwater metagenome | biome: Freshwater; feature: Freshwater reservoir; material: water | place: Czech Republic | collected 2017-05-23 | depth 30m m | reverse complement strand
CCGAAATTATTTTCGGTATCCCAGAATGGCAGTTTTGGAGCGCCAGCCTTTTTGAGAACCTTGAGGTAGGCCATGGCAAGTGCTGCCCGAGTCACCGGTGTACCCAAACTTGCCGGGTACGTGTGTGCACTCCATACATCAATTGGCCAGCCCTTGGCTTTTAGCGCCTGAAGAAATGGTGGATAAAACTTCTTGAATGCCCCACTCAACCGAGTACCGGTGCTTGGTGCAACAACGATGGCAGCCGGATCAATGCGCTTGATGATGTCGTAGGCACGCTTGGTGAGATCTGCCATCTGCGCTGGTGAGCCAGTCGAGAAGGTGGAAAGATTCGCTTCATTCCATGGCTGATAGGACGTGATCTTGCCCTTGTAGCGAGTGGCTACAGCGGTGACCCACTTATCCCACCAACTGAAATCTTTGGGCATTCCGGCAGCACCAGGAACGGGCAGCGCAGCAGGAGAAGGGTCATCTGTTGCCCAAGCCGGCGTTCCAGCGAGCACCATCAAGATGTCATTGACACCCTTGGACTGGGAAGTCGCTACTGCTTTATCAAGGGCAGTCCAGTCGAAGGTCCCCTGGACTTTTTCAATATTTGCCCAGCTGGTTTGGTTATCCCAAAGGCGAAGGGAGCCAACGGGCACAGTTGCCCATGAGCCGATTTCTGCATTTTGGATGTGCATGCCAAAAAGTGATGCCGGCACAACTTGGCCTTGCAAGCCGATTGCTGGCTTTTTTGTAGGCGCCGCGGTAGCCGGCGCGATGATGGTTGCCGCGAGAGCCGCGGTGGCAAGAAAAATAAGAGTGGATTTCAGACGCATGCCGCAATAGTCGCATCCAAAGTGGCGTTACCTGAAATGCGCCACCATTACATTCCGGTTGCCAGAATCACAGTGAGGTCATCGGGCCAACCGTCGGTGGCATTTCGAGAGGCAGCCAGAAGGTGGTTGAGCCAATTTTCGGGTGTCTCGGGTTCTGTGCAGATCGCCTCGGTTAACCAGCGGTCCACTGCGGCAGGCGAAGTCGGTTCAACGAGGCCGTCGGTGGCTGCCAGAAAGACTGACGTAGCGGTGAAGGGCACCCGAGCCACCGTCCAGTGACCACCGAGATTGCTGATTACTGGACCTGTAGGTGGTAGGAGTTGCTGCTCACTGGCATCAGCGAGGCAGGCATATTCGTGGCCAGCCGAGCAGTATTCCAAGGAGTCAGTGTCGATCACGCCCATAAAGAGAGTGAAAAACATGCCTTGATCCCAGGCATGTCGGGCCAGGGCCAGGGCTATCTCGTCAAGGGGTAACCGAGAAGCCAACGCTGTCGAGACGATTGAACGACTTTCGATGGCCATCACGCCTGCTTGAACTCCATGGCCGCTCACGTCAGCAATCGCGAATATTCGTTTACCGTCGCTGCGAACCCCTGCCCACCACCAGTCGCCAGCGATGACTCCTTCTATTGGGCGGGAGTAGCCGGCAAATCCCGGAACCGGCTGGATTTGCCGGTCTAGCGAAGCGCGGATGGCAACAGACGCGGGTGCTTCGTAGTGCAGTGCCTGTATCGATTGGTGGGCGCGATCAGTTTGGTTGACTAGCGAACGACGCAGGTGTTCAGCATCGTTAGCAACTTGCGCAATTTCCTGAGGTCCTGTCACCGGGATGACATGCAGATTGTCTAGTGCGGCCGCGCGCAGATTGCTGCGCAATAGTTTGAGCGGACGCATTACCCGCCTAGAAAGTCCGAAGACAATGAATCCAATGAGCGCGGCAAGGAGTGCTGTTTCGAGAACCACAGTGAAGCGAAGTAGTGCTCGGGTACGAGTCATTGACTCAGCCACAATTGTGGAGACTTCTTCAATGTCTTGAGCAATAAGTTGAATTCGTTGCTCGTCGTCGATAAAGAGAACGATGCAAATCGCAATGAGTGCAAATGTGGCCAAAGCGATAATGCGAGAAAGAGATTTCAAACTCATTTCTGATGCACCCCCGTGTATTGCATTCCTAGGTTGCGCTCGCGCAAGCGGAATTGCGAATTGTCACAACTCAGGACCTATGTCGGGACTTTAGTCCCTCCTTTAGGAGGAAATCAGACATTCCTGACTACTAGCCTTCGCAGTACACCGATGTGTGAAGAGGCGACATGAATCTGGATCTGGCCCGTTGGCAATTTGCTGTTACTACCGTTTACCACTTCTTTTTTGTGCCCATCACTCTTGGCACTGTGTGGTTCGTGGTGGGATTCCAAACAGCTTGGTATCGAACCGGCAAAGAAAAGTATCTGCGCTTAACGAAGTTTTTCGGCAAGTTGTTCTTGATCAACTTCGCCATGGGTGTGGTTACCGGCATTGTTCAGGAGTTCCAGTTCGGAATGAACTGGTCTGATTACTCGCGCTTCGTTGGCGATGTTTTCGGAGCTCCGCTTGCCATGGAAGGCTTGCTTGCCTTCTTCCTGGAGTCGACTTTCTTGGGCCTTTGGATTTTCGGTTGGGACCGTCTACCGAAAAAACTCCATCTAGCAACCATTTGGGCAGCGGCAACTGGCACATTGCTATCAGCATTCTTTATTCTTGCCGCAAATTCTTGGATGCAACATCCTGTTGGTTTCGAAATCAGTGCCACGACAGGGCGAGCGGTGTTGAACGACATCGGGGCAGTGCTCTTTCAAAACACATCTTTACTCGCATTCACGCACACAATTTCCGCTTCATTCATTGTCGCTGGTTCGTTCGTCGCGGGTATTGCGGCTTGGCATTTGTCCAAGGGCCGCCACATCGAAGTTTTCCGGCCGGCTGTCAAAGCAGGTGCGTGGGTGATTTTGGTTGCTGCCGTTGCGGTCTCGATCACTGGTGACCTTGATTCGAAACTCATGGTTGAGCAGCAGCCAATGAAGATGGCTGCAGCTGAGGCTCTATATCAATCCGCCGATAGCGCGCCGTTCTCAATCCTGAGCATCGGAGACATTTCGGGTGAGAATGCCACCCGCATCATTGAAGTGCCCGGCTTACTTTCTTTCCTTGCAACGGGCTCCTTTGACGGCAGGGTCGAGGGCATCAATGACTTGCAGGCGCAATACGTGCAGACATACGGACCAGGAGATTATGTGCCATATGTTCCAGCAACCTATTGGGGCTTCCGCTTAATGATCGGCCTAGGCATGGTGTCCGCGCTTTATGCGCTGTGGGTGCTTTGGCGCTTTCGTGGTGGGCGTGCGCCACGCAGCAAGACCTTCGTCTGGATCAGTGGGCTCATCACTTTATTCCCACTCCTTGGTATTTCTGCAGGCTGGATTTTCACCGAAATGGGGCGCCAACCTTGGGTGGTCTTTGGCCTTCAACAGACAGCAGATGGTGTCTCGCCGCTCGTAACAACTACCGAGATCCTGATTTCATTCATTGGTTTCACGCTGATCTACGCAGTGTTGGCAGTGTTCGAACTAAGAATTCTGTTGAAAACAATTAAAGCTGGACCGGCAGAAGTTACGTCCGTGGATCCATTTGAGGACTCAAAGAATGATTCCGACAAAAATCTCTACTTCGCATACTGATCACTGGATTGAGGAACTGACATGGATCTTGTAACCGTTTGGTTCATTCTGGTCGCAGTCTTATGGATCGGATACTTCGTTCTTGATGGCTTCGACCTTGGCGTCGGCATGTTGTTACCGATCATTGGTAAGAGCGATGTCAATCGTCGGGTGATGGTCAACACCATCGGACCAGTCTGGGATGGCAATGAAGTTTGGCTGCTGGTTGCCGGCGGCGCGACCTTTGCAGCTTTTCCACTCTGGTACGCAACGCTGTTTAGCGGCTATTACCTTGCGCTGTTCTTGATTCTCATCGGACTCATACTGCGTGGTGTGGCATTCGAATACCGGGGCAAGAAAGATGACGCTACTTGGCGTCGCAATTGGGACACCGCAATTGTGGTGGGTTCAGTGCTCCCTGCACTTTTGTTCGGTGTGGCATTTGGAAACATCGTTGGCGGATCGCCGATCGATTCCATTACTAACAACGTGGCTGATGCCAGTTCGTTCAACTTCGTCGGCAACTTCTTCGATCTGTTAAATCCGTTTTCTCTCGTGGTGGGTTTAATGACTTTGACTATTTTCGCTACCCATGGCGCGATCTTCTTAGCATTGAAGACATCTGGGCCGGTTCGTGAAGCCGCCCGAGCAGCTGCTCTGCGAATTGGCATTGTCGCGGCAGTCTTTGCCGTGGTGGCCTTGCTCTGGGCACAGACATTCAGCGAGCGAGTGCTGGTGACACTTCCACTCGTGCTGATCGCTGCCGTGCTCTGGCTCGCCGGCCTGTCCGCGACTCTTCGTAACCGTGACGGTTGGGCTTTCATCTTGAGTGCCGCAACCATCGTGTTTGCTGTGGCTGCACTCTTCCTTGGCTTGTATCCCAATGTCATGCCGAGCAGCATCGATCCGGCCTTTAACTTGACGGTGTTTAACGCGTCTAGTCAGTCATACACCCTCACTGTTATGACAGTGGTGGCATTAATCATGACCCCACTCGTTCTGCTCTACCAGGGCTGGACCTACTGGGTCTTCCGTAAGCGACTGACCTCAGAAATGATCCCAAGTTAAGTTGAATTGGTCTGGCTTATCGCAATCCGCAAGAATGAGTAAGTGAGACCGGTAGATCCTCGACTCCTGCGATATGCGCGCAGTTCGCGCAGGTTCTTGATTCTTGCGATCCTGATCGGCATAGTCACTGCAGTTGTGGTGATTGTGCAGGCTCGATTGTTGTCAGGTGTCATCGTTGATGTCAGTTCCCAAGGTGCGACGTGGACTGAGGTTGCTCCTGCCGTGCTGGCGCTCTCATTAGTATTTTTACTACGAGCCGTGCTGCATTGGTTCGCCGAACTTGCAGCCTTTCGGGCGGCAGCAACGGCTAAACAAGAGCTACGTAGTGCTGCAACAGCGAAGATGTTTGCAGCCGGGCCTTATGGTCCAGCTGGCACGATTCCAGGAGAGACAGCAACGTTGCTCACTCGTGGCATCGACGGACTTGATGCCTATTTCGCAAAGTACCTACCCCAATTAGTACTTGCCGCGGTTGTTCCACTTGCCATTCTGGCGACAGTCATCGGTGCCGATCTGTTAAGCACGGTGATTATCGCCATCACGATTCCATTGATTCCGTTATTCATGGCACTCATCGGGATGTACACCAAAGGCCGAGTGGATCAGCAGTGGCGCACGCTAGGGCAACTCTCGGGACATTTTCTGGATTTAGTTTCTGGGTTGCCCACGCTAAAGGCTTTTGGTCGAGCTAAAGCGCAAGAGCGAGCGATCCGAGCAATCGGAGATCAATACCGCTCATCAACTATGAGGGTTTTGAGAATCTCCTTCCTCTCTTCCCTAGCGTTGGAACTCCTTGCCACATTGTCAGTAGCACTTGTTGCGGTGTCCGTCGGTTTGCGCTTGGCTGAAGGTCAAATTGACTATCAAGTCGCCTTGTTCGTTTTGGTATTGGCGCCAGAGGCGTATCTGCCGCTTCGATTGGTTGGCCAACAGTTCCATGCAGCAGCAGAAGGCTTGGGTGCGGCTCAGCGAATTTTTGAGCTCATTGGTGAAGATGAAAAGTTACCTGAACGAACAGAGGTGATCACCGGAGTGGTCAGTGCATTGGAAGTGCGTGACCTCTCGGTGAGTTTTGGTGACCACCTTGCCCTTCGTCCGACATCCTTTGTAGCGCGGGCAGGAGAAATCACTGCACTTGCTGGGCCATCGGGTGCGGGTAAGAGCACGCTGCTTGCTGCGGTGATGGGGTTTGTCGAACCCACGACGGGTTCTATTTGGCTGCAGGCCGATCGAGCATTTAGTCAGACAGCCTGTGAGTTTGCGGCTTGGCGTTCCCGAATCAGTTGGGTCCCACAGCACTCGGCTCTAGTGGGGGCGGGTTTACAGGCGCAGACCACAGTGCGTGACTTGGTGCGCCTAGGTGTGCAGGATGCGGCGGACATTCGAATCTACTCGGCTTTGAATCAAGTAGGTCTTGGCGGGGAATTCAATGAAGTGAATGCTGGGCTAGATCGAATCGTCACGGCAAATAATGTGGGAGTTTCAGTTGGACAATCACAGCGGCTGGCCTTGGCTCGCGCACTCATTCGTCAGACTCAAGTGCTCATCTTGGATGAGCCAACTGCTGCTCTTGATGCAGAGAGCGAAAAAGCGGTTTTGCAGGCTCTTCGCGAGGCAGCCAGAGGTGGGGCAATCGTTTTAGTCGTAGCCCACCGACCAGCGATGCTTGATATCGCGGATCAGATCGTCCGAATCGGTGATGTCGGATGAAGCGAAAATATCCAGAACTTTATCTTTGGCGCGCGATGCGCGAGCAACGCTGGGAACTCACCGGCGCCGCAGTCTTGGGATTCATCGCATCAGCCTGCGCCGTAGCCCTGCTCGGCACCGCAGGTTGGTTAATCGCAACTGCAGCAGGAGCCCCACCAGTTCTTACCCTGACGGTTGCAGCCGTCATGGTTCGAGCCTTTGCACTCGGCCGCGCGGTCTTTCGATATTTGGAGCGACTAGCTGGGCATGATGCAGCATTTCGTGGATTGGTTGGCTTACGAGTTGCGGTGTACGAGCAATTCGAGCGGTTATCCCCTGCCGGGATCTCAAGCTTTGGCCGTGGAGATCTCCTCACCCGGTTAGTCGCTGATGTAGATACGGCCGTTGATTTGCCACTTCGGTTGGTCCTGCCATGGGCGCAAAGCTTGCTCGTCATTCTCGGGGCGGGCGTCTTTTTCTGGTGGCTTCTTCCGTCGCTAGCAGCACTCTTCGTTGTGCTGGGAGTAATTGCGCTCGCGCTCATTCCGTTAGTCGTTTCGCTCAACACTTCCCGATCTGAAACCCGACTTGCACCTAAGCGAGCTGAACTTGCAAGTGCTCTCGTCGTCGCCTTTTCAGCGGTAGCAGATATCAACGCTTATGGAGCGAACGAACAAGCGCTCTCGCGGATCTACAAGATTGATGAGGAGCTCACCGCGCTGGGGCGCAAGACTGCGGCCGGACTTGCCTTGGGTGGGGCATTGATGACTGCCATCCAAGGTGCGGCAGTTATCGGCGTTATGTGGTTGGTCGTTCCCAAAATCACCGAGGGCGTGATTGATCCGGTTTGGATTGCAGTTGCGGCGCTGCTCCCACTTGCAATTTTCGATGTATTGGCGCCCCTACCGAATTCAGCAGCGGCACTACATCGAGTGCGAGCAAGCGCTGAGCGCATCGAATCGCTGACGCATCTGCCAACTCCTGTTGCGGAGCCAGTGCAACCGCAACAAATCTCTCCAGGTTTTACCGGTCTCGTGGTGCGCGAACTCTCCTCATCCTGGCCGGGAAGCACTAGGCCAGCCCTTCGCAATGTCAGTTTTACTTTGCAGGCGGGTCAGCATCTTTACATTGTCGGCCCCAGCGGTTCCGGCAAGTCCACCTTGGCTAATGTGCTTATGGGCTTTACGAACTACTCCGGATCTGTGTTGGTCAACGGAGTCGAATTAGCGGATGTCGACCACGATGAGATCCGTCATAGAATCGGCTGGCTCGCCCAACAGGCTCATATTTTTGACACCACAATCCAGGAAAACATTGTCTTGGGGCGCGCAGAAATAATGTCAGAAACCGTTGCTGCAGCGCTCACTGGCGCGCAATTAGACGAGATGCTCAGTCGACTTCCGAGTGGATCGAAAAGCAAAGTAGGCGCCTTTGGTAGTTCGGTTTCAGGTGGGGAAGCCCAGCGCATTGCGCTTGCTCGATTAACGGTTGACCCTCGACCGCTGGTCATCTTGGATGAGCCGCTTGAGCATCTCGATAGTGAAACTGCTCAAGCGGTAGAGAACGTGCTTTCGCAACAGTTATCCCAAAGTGCATTGATCACGATCACGCATCACCTATTAAGCATCCCCGACGACTCAGTTGTCCTCGAATTGCACGATGGATGTGTTGTTAGTACAGGAACGTGTCTGGAAATTCGCAGCAAAACCGGCTGGTTTCAAGAGCAGTGGCAAGCGCAGTTTGAAATAGGTCAATTCGCACGAACCCAAACGCGGGGTTAGGTCGCAATTGCCCCCACTTGCAGTGCATGATGGACGCTGTGAAGCGGGAAAGAGATTTCGGGCTGTTCTCGGCTTTTGTTGGCATCGCTGGAGGACTCGAGCTGAGTTCGACCTTGCGCCGGATTGTTCAGGCTGCGGTTGACCTGACTTCCGCAACCTACGGAGCGCTAGGTGTGCTGGGTCCTGATGGTCAGGTTACTGATTTTATTAATGTAGGCATGGACCATGACACTGTCGCGCTGTTAGGCACTCCGCCACAAGGACGTGGCATCTTGGGGCTGCTGATTGATGAGCCAGTGGCTATTCGTCTCAATGACCTCTCCGAGCATCCGGCATCAGTTGGATTTCCGGCAGGACATCCGCCAATGCATTCTTTTCTTGGTGTGCCCGTAAGGGTTCGCGGAGAAGCCTTCGGCAACCTTTACCTCACTGAAAAACACGGGGGTGAATATTTCACCGAGGAAGATGAGCAGCTCGTGGCGGCCCTTGCTGCTGCTGCGGCTGTTGCTATTGAAAATGCGCGTCTTTATGAGTCCAGTCGGCGACGAGAAGAATGGCAGCAGGCGGTAGCCAATATAGCCACCACAGTTCTGTCATCTTCAGACGGCGAGCAGATCATTCCGCTCATAGCCATGCATGCGCGGACGATTGCAGGAGCGGATGCCTGCGTTGTGGCGATTCCGGACTCCCTAGGTAATTTGATTGTCGAAGTTGTCGATGAGTATGACCCTTACAAGATATTTCGATCACCTGATCCACGATGGGCGATGCAGCGAAACCGGCCAAGAACCATGCGCTCGGAAGCTTTCAAGGCGTTATCGAGTAGTTGGATAGGTCAGGAGATTCCGGTTGACTCCATCTTGAACAAGGTCATGGCTCAGGGTGAAGTTGTGAAGCAAAAAGTTGCAGTTTTAGACATAGATCAACCACGGACCTTCGGTTCAGTAGTCGCGATCCCAATGCTTCATGAGGAGCAAGCGATTGCCGTGTTCGCACTCATCTGGGATATCGATGTGGAGAGTCCAAATCAGGATGCGCTCGACGCCGTAGAAACTTTCGCAGCACAGGCCGCCTTAACTCTTGTTTTGGCTGAGGCCCAGCATGAACACGAGCGTCTTGCGCTCTATGAAGATCGTGATCGAATCGCGCGTGACCTGCATGATCTCGTTATTCAACGTTTGTTTGCAACGGGTATGTCGCTACAGGGAGCAATGCGCCTGGGCACATTGGAGCCTGCAGTTGAGGCCAGAATTTCTCATGCTGTGGATGCCCTGGATGAAACAATTCGTGAGATTCGTCAAACAATTTTCGCATTACATGAACCTAAAACGGGGCCTTCGTCTGGTGTTCGGGGCCGAGTGCTTCGAGAGACTGAACTATCGGCCGCGTTGCTTGGTTTTCAGCCCGCATTACGATTCATCGGACCAGTTGATTCTGCAATGAGTGCAGGTCTAAGTGAGCATTTGATGGCTGTTCTGCGTGAGGCGTTATCGAATGTGATGAAACACGCAGAGGCTGGGCATATTGAAGTGAAGGTAGAAGTGGATGCGACGAGCGTTGTGTTAACCGTTACGGATGACGGAGTCGGTATCGATATTGATGGCGTTACAGGTATATCGGGGATCTCAAATTTATATTCGAGAGCGCAAGACGTCGACGGTTCATGCTCGCTAGAACGCGTGGACGAATCAGGCGGTACCCGCTTGATTTGGTCGGCACCGCTTGATTAGCGGCGCAAATTACTGAACAGGTTGCAGGCCTTTTGCAATCGTGACCAACTGCTGGGCGCTCAACGGAGTCTTTCCAGTTGTCTCAATCCACACTCGGGTCGGCCGTAGTCCCTTTATTGCTGGGAGCTTCACATCGAGATGCCCACCGAACTTCGACACATCGGCAACAGTGCACTTCAGTGATAATGCCGGGTCGCAATAGGCCTGCACCTTTGCTGTTGCGCCCTGAACCTTGGTCGTCAGCACGGTGGCGCCTTGTCCGATGTCTGAGCACATGGGATTTCCTTCAGTCAGGCTCAGGATTTGGGTTTTCGTTCCGTATTTTGTTGCGAGATTTTCCTCTGCAGCGCCTGAGGCGCAGGGAAGCGCAAGATTCGACTTACTGGTTAGCTTTAAACCGGTGGTGACTGTGGGCTGATACACCGTGTACGTGACACCGACTTGGGTATCGACATAGATATTCCCAGACCCCATTGCAAACGCAGAAGTCGAGACAACCACCGTGCATGCACCAGCAATCGCAAGGAACGTAGCAACTTTCTTCATGAAAACTCTTAGTGAGAATTCTTATGTTGACCTTCGGCGGCCATCCGCGCGGAGAGTGCGGCTGCTTGTGTGCGTCGTTCCATGCCCAATTTAGAAAGCAGGCTCGACACGTAGTTCTTCACCGTCTTTTCAGCGAGGTGCATAGCCTCACCGATCTGACGATTAGTTAATCCATCGCCGATCAAATTGAGAATGCGTCTCTCTTGATCCGATAACCCTTGAAGACGTTGGTCCTGATGCTCGCCTTCGCGTAACCGATCGAGTACGCGCTGGGTTGCGCCAGGGTCGAGGAGGGATTTACCTTCTGCAACCTGACGAATCGCAGTCATCAGATCAGTGCCGCGAATCTCTTTCAATACGTACCCAGAAGCACCCGCCATGATCGCATCAAAGAGTGCTTCGTCATCTGAGTAGGACGTGAGCATGAGACATCGAACTTCTGGAAGATCAGATCGAATATCACGACAGACTTCGACGCCGGTTCCATCGGGCAGGCGCACATCGAGCACAGCAACAGTAGGTCGGGAAGCCGGAATACGGTGCAACGCCTCTTCCTTAGACGAGGCCTCACCGACAACTTCCATATCTGCTTCGAGATTAATGAGGTCAGCTAGACCCCGGCGGACAATCTCATGATCATCAAGAAGAAAGACACGGATTAGTCCTGCGGTGCTAGGCATGATGGCATTGTGCCCTATGGAGTGACATCCATGCCGGCTAGAAACCGTGATCCAAGATCTTGGTTTCCAGTGACCTCGAGTTGCGCGATGAGCTCGGAACTCTTACTCCGGCCAGCCAGAAGCGGCAGAAGTGCGCTCCATGGTCCCGAGACGACGACATCTGCCGTCACACCACTGGTGACTGCGGCTCGACCTTCTGCATCACTGATGGCTTGACCTGACATCTCGAAGGGGGAAGTGATGCGTATTTCCACACTTGAGCCGGCCGGAGCTTGAACATTCTTGGACCACGCGTAAGGGAGCATGCCTAGGAGCGATCGTGCGGAAATCAAGGCGCCGAGGTTATCTAGATTTCCTTGAATACCGACAGCGGCACGGATGTCTTGCTCAT
>CAFBMC010000055.1_pt1 | contig 11693 bp, 12 predicted proteins | sample 7268441 | NCBI WGS metagenome assembly CAFBMC01 (sample SAMEA6814051, study PRJEB35770) | freshwater metagenome | biome: Freshwater; feature: Freshwater reservoir; material: water | place: Czech Republic | collected 2017-05-23 | depth 30m m | reverse complement strand
GTTATTCGTGCGAGTTAGATCGCGTCTATTCCTCGTTCACCGGTTCGCACGCGAACAACAGTTTCAAGATTGATCATCCACACTTTGCCGTCACCGATCTTGCCGGTACGGGCAGCATTCGCGATTGCGTCAAGAATGGATTCGGCTTCTTTATCGTCAACAATGACTTCAACGCGGATCTTTGGAACCAGATCAATTTGGTATTCAGCACCGCGATAAACCTCAACATGCCCGCGTTGTCTGCCATGGCCACTGGCTTCAGAAACAGTCATGCCGTTGATACCAATAGCGTTGAGCGCTTCTTTTACATTCTCGAGACGATGCGGCTTGATGATTGCGGTGATGAGTTTCATTGATCTTCCTCTCGGCTTCGGGCGATCAGATCACGCAAAGGATGGTGCCCGCCACCAATACTTCCACCACCGGCTACGCCAGCAAAGTCATACGCGCTTTCAGCATGAATTGTGGTGTCAAGGCCAGCGATCTCATCATCGGGATCAGCGCGGAAGCCAATAGTTTTCATGATGATTTTGGCGATAATCCAAGTAACAACGAAAGCGTAGAAAGCGGTTGCCAGAGAAGCGATCACTTGTTTACCGAGCAGGCTGGCGCCGCCGCCAAAGAACAGACCGTTAGCACCACTTGAGTTTGCGATCAAAGCTGCAAATAGGCCAATGCCTAGCATGCCGATCAACCCGCCAATGCCATGCACGCCTACGACGTCAAGTGAGTCGTCGTAGCCAAGGCGAAACTTTTGGCTGACTGCCCAGGCGCAGACTGCGCCAGCGACAAGTCCGATAACTAATGCGCCAAGTGGAGTGACAAAGCCGCAGGCTGGAGTAATAGCAACTGCTCCGGCGATTGCTCCAGATGCAGCGCCAAGGGTTGTTGGATGACCGTCTCGAATTTTTTCGAAGGCGATCCACGTGAGAGCGCCACAAGCAGTAGCAATTTGGGTATTTATCAATGCGGTTGCTGCAAGGCTTGAAGCGCTGAGTGCTGAGCCGGCATTGAAGCCAAGCCAGCCAAACCAGAGCATCCCCGCTCCAAGAAGCACGAGTGGCAAGTTATGTGGGCGCATCGAGTCATGTCGAAAACCGATACGTCGTCCGACAACTAAAACTAAAGCAAGTGCTGACGCGCCAGAGTTGATTTCAACAGCAGTTCCACCGGCGAAATCAAGGGCACCGAGTCGATCGCTGATCCAGCCTCCTGTTCCACCTTGCAATGCGAAGGCCCAATGCGCGATTGGCACATACACAAGAAGTGACCAAGCGACCATGAAGACGATCCACGAACTGAACTTCACTCGATCGGCAATTGCGCCCGAGAGTAGAGCGGTCGTCACGATGGCAAAGGTGAGTTGGAACATCACAAAGGCCAAGAGTGGAATTTGATGTCCTTCAGGCCCGACGGGTTGATTGATCGCGTCGGTGAGACCCATGTGGCTGAGGTTTCCAATGAATCCGCCGCCTGAATCCTCGCCAAATGCAAGGGAGAAACCAACGACCACCCAGACCACGGTGATGACACCCATGGCCGAGAAACTCATCATGATCATGTTCAGCACGTTCTTTGAACGAACCATGCCGCCGTAGAACAAGGCCAAGCCGGGAGTCATGAGAAGCACAAGAGCGGATGCGGTCATTACCCAAGCGGTATCTGCACCATTAATCGAATCCATGGGACTCCTTTGGATGAATCGAAACTAGTCGGCATGAATCGAAACTTGCCGCCGGCGACTATCGCCGAGATTTGTTACAACCAGATTTCCCAATGGGACACTTCCTGCCCAAATACGTAAGGAAATGTGGGTTAACGCTGGCGAATCACAATCGGGTCAGCGTCTCGAAAGCGGGAGTTCGCATATAACTGGTTGCCGTCTTGGGTGGTGAATCCGGTCAAGGTCGGTTTCACGCCATCAAAAACTGCAGTGCAAGGTGATTCCATGAGTAAGGCCCACTCGCGTTTGAGTAGGTGCTCTTGGAGCATGCCTTCGACATAGCGATTGTGAGTACCGACAGCCAAGAACCGCACTTTTTGAGCGATGAGTTCAAGATTGGGCAGGATTACGTCAAGCTCTCGACCTTGCAGATCAATATGTAAAAGGTCGGTGGGTTCATCGCCGGCAAGCAAGGTTTCAAGGGTCACCGTGGGCACTTCGATGTGGTCAAAGAAGGCGCCGCGGTAATCCATGTGGGCGTTTTTGTCAGTGCTGACTGCTCCACCCATGTCGTCGTCGGTCAGTTTTGGAAACTTCAGGACGGTTTCTTCGTACCAACAGGCAGCCTGCACCACCGTGATGTTGCCCGCGTTTTCGAGCAGCTGCTCACGAATTTGGGTGCTGTTGCCGGTGACGCGTCGCGACTCGAGGGCGTTGTCGGCAGCGTGCTGCATAGCCCAGCCAGCCCGCATTTCATCAACCTCGACGGCAATACCGGTCGCTGTTTTGCCCGCACGCTGGGCCAATGCCACACCCATAACAACCCAGGGTGCCCAGCCAGCCCCCACTTCAACAACGCGGTAGGAGTCGCGCTCATTGTGAAGGGAAAGAGCAAGGCCTACATATTCCTCAGCTTCAGACCGGTAGCCATCTGTTGGCACGGGAAGCCGATCAGTTGTTGTGCCGGCGAGCTCTTGAGGGGCCCAAGGCAGCATCGCTATCCGAGTGCGGATACCAGCCCAATCGACTCGAAAGATGCCGTCGTGAGGGGGTTTTGTGAGGGCGCGCACCTTTTGCAGGATGGGAACCACTGATTCCGGGTAAATCGGCACGTGTAATCCGTTGCCGAACTCGACCGCAACAGGCGAGCCACCTTGCTCGTATGCCGCGGCCCGCTTTATCCCCCGAGAAGGGGACCAACGCATGGCCGGACATTAGCCCATCAACCTGCGCTGTGTCACGCATCCCAAGAGTTTGGGAGGATGGGCCAGTGGCCACGCGAAATCTTGTGAATATTGAAGCTGTTTCGAAGTCTTTTGGAGATCGGCCACTCCTTGATCGGGTGTCGCTCGGCGTCAATGCCGGGGAGCGGATCGCGGTCGTTGGTCGAAACGGCGCCGGCAAGAGCACGCTCCTGCATGTGTTGACGGGCATTGAAAACGTCAACGGGGGTCGCGTCACCGTGGGATCTGACGTCCATGTGGAACTGGTTTCCCAGGTTGATACCCCTGACCCAGATGCGACAGTTGCGAGTTTGGTGGTTCCTGGCCGACCAATCCATGAGTGGGCTGGCGATGCTCAGGTGCGCGATGTGCTGACTGGGCTCCTCGGCGGCTTCAACGATGACCTCCTGAACGCCCGGGTTGCCTCGATGTCAGGTGGCGAGCGTCGTCGGGTGCAGTTGGCAAAAGCACTCATTAATGACTGTGACCTGCTGTTGCTCGACGAACCAACCAACCACCTCGACGTTGACGTCATTTCCTGGCTCGTTGATCACCTCAAGGCCCGGCCGAAGTTGGCCATTGTGGTGGTGACGCATGATCGCTGGTTCCTTGACGCATTGTGTGATCGCACCTGGGAAGTTGTGCTCGGAAAAGTCGAAGAATATGACGGCGGTTACTCCGCGTACGTGCTCGCTAAAGCTGAGCGCGATCGTCAGGCATCGTCTTCTGAAGCTCGTCGACAGAATCTGTTGCGCAAAGAATTGGCTTGGTTGCGTCGAGGAGCTCCGGCTCGAACAACGAAACCTAAATTCCGCATCGATGCTGCGAACGAATTGATTGAAAACGAGCCACCGCCGCGTAACACCACGGAGTTGTTGGCTTTTGCTGGCGCTCGCCTTGGCAAATCGGTGTTTGAACTTCAAGACGCTTCGATGGACGTTGCTGGTCGCACCCTGCTTGATCGCGTCAATCTGAATTTCGGACCAGGAGATCGGATTGGCTTGCTCGGCGCAAATGGTGCAGGCAAAACCTCGTTGATTCGAGTTCTACTCGGTGAACTTCCTCCTTCACAGGGCAAACTGATCACTGGTGTCACCGTGAAGCCGGCGTATCTCTCTCAGCACTTGGAAGAATTGAATCCTTCATGGCGTGTGCTGGAAGCAGTTGAAAAAGTTGCCAGTCGGGTTGAACTCGGCAAGGGCCGTGAACTGACCGCATCGCAGTTGTGCGAGCGGCTTGGGTTTAGTGCTGATAGCCAGTGGACTCCGGTGGGGGATCTCTCTGGTGGGGAACGTCGACGGTTGCAGCTCACCCGTTTGTTAATGGGTGGACCAAACGTGTTGGTGCTCGACGAACCAACGAACGATTTCGATGTGGAAACTCTCACGGCTCTTGAAGATCTCCTGGATAGCTTCGCGGGCACGCTCATCGTGATTTCCCATGATCGCTACTTCCTTGAACGAGTCTGTGATGACACCTACGCGCTCTTTGGCGATCAAGCCATCACGCATCTCACCGGTGGCGTCGATGAATTTATTTCTCGCCGGCGTTCGATGCGTGGTCACACGGTGATGTCATCGCGCTCTGGTGTGAGTAACGAGTCCGCTGTCGTCGTTGAAACCTCAGGTTTGAGCGCTGCAGAGCGACGAATCATTGAAAAGGACATTTCGCGTATCGAGCGAACCTTGCGCAAGGTAGATGAAGAAGAAGCCACTATTCACGGGAAAATGGCTGAGTCAGCCAATGATCACGCGTTTCTTGCCGAACTCACGGCCAGGCTCAAGGAATTAGCCATGAAGCGGGACGAGCTCGAATCTGCCTGGATGGTTTCCGCAGAATCGCTGAATTAGTTCGCTGCTCACCAACTGTTTACGAAGTTCGCTAGCCAACCTCTTCATTTGCGGCACAAGGCCACAGGATCGCGCCACTAGACTTTGACTATGACCCTACCTACTCGACGCATTGGTGACCTGACTGTTTCCTCGGTAGGTATTGGCTGCATGCCGATGTCCTTTCCCGCCAAGCTCGATGATCGCGAGGGAATGATCGCGACTCTTCATCGGGCGCTTGATCTGGGAGTGACCATAATCGACACGGCAAATATTTATGCGCCGTCATCTTCGACTGTTGGACACAACGAGACCCTCGTTGCTGAGGCTCTTCGCACCTATACCGGCGCAGCAAACCTCGCCGATGTTCTGGTTGCGACTAAGGGTGGCATCACTCGTGGTTCCGGCGGCTCTTACGGCTCAGATTCAAGTGCGGCTGCACTGCGCGCGGCTTGTGAAAAGAGTTTGATCTGTTTGGGTGTCTCACAAATTGAGCTGTACCAGCATCACCGACCAGATCCATCACTTCCTTATGTCGATCAGATGCATGCGCTTCTTGCACTCAAAGAAGCCGGCTTAGTGAAGCGCATCGGGCTATCTAATGCAGACGACGTGCAGATCGATATTGCAATCGACATTCTCGGTGGACCAAATGATGGCGGCGTGGTTTCTGTGCAGAATCAGTACTCACCGAAATACCGTGCGAACACTATTGCGATGCAGCGTTGCACTGAATTAGGTCTTGCTTACCTGCCTTGGTCACCACTGGGCGGCGCTTCGCAGCATGCTGAAGTCGGTTCGCGCTATGTCGACTTCGCCGAGGTTGGCAACGAAATCGATGCGACTGCGCAAGAAGTTGCTTTGGCTTGGTTGTCTCAGCTTTCGCCCGTCGTCATCAATATCCCTGGCGCAACTCGTCCGGCAACTGTTGACTCAATCGTGAAGTCAGCAACGTTGAAACTGTCATCTGATCAAATGACACGACTCAGTAACACCATTCCTGAGACTGCATAACCGTTTCACTCAAACACGAATTAGGTTGTTAGAAATGAATGAAGTTCGCGCAGGCGATCGCAGAGTATTAATCGTCGGCTGCGGTTTTGGTGGTCTACGTGCTGCACGTGAATTAGCAAAGACCGACGGTATTCACGTGACGTTGATCGACCGCAATCCGTACCAGTTATTTTCGCCGCTGCTGTACCAAGTTGCCACCGGTGGGCTTTCTGAAGACGATATTGCTTATTCGATTCGTGGAGCTATCCCTGGCGTAGACTTTCGACGCGGTGATGTCGTACGTATTGATACCGAGCGCAAGAGCCTGCGGCTTGAAGATGGTGCTGTCCTGCCTTTCGACGAATTAATTCTTGCCACGGGTAGCACCGGTACCACCTTTGGTGTTCCTGGTGTTGAAGAAAATGCTTTGCAAATGAAGACGATGAATCAAGCACGAGAGATTCGTAGCCGACTGCTCAACGCGTACGAAGAGATTGAAAATGGTCATCGTCCAAAGGAACACTTGCGAGTTGTTGTAGTTGGTGGTGGCCCAACCGGAGTTGAAGTCACCGGCGCAGTCGCTGAATTACAACGATCCATGAAGCGTGAGTTCCCTGATCTTGCAGAGTTCGCATCGGTCACGTTGGTGGAAGCCGGACCGCGACTGCTGCCCATGTTTTCTGAGAAGTCCAGCGCGCATGCAAAAAGTGAGCTGGAACAACTCGGTGCCCGCGTCATGGTTGATGCCGCCGTTGACCGCATGTATCCAGCAGACGTGCACTTGAAATCTGGTGAAGTGCTCAACGCAGGAACAATTGTTTGGGCAGCTGGAGTTGCCGCGCATGAGCAATGGGCAACCCTTGGATTAGCGGACCGGGCAAACCGACTGCGAGTCAATGCGAGTTTGGAATTAACTGAAGGTGTTTGGATTATTGGCGACGCAGCAGCACTCGAAGGACCAGATGGCCGTGCTTTACCAATGATTGCTCCGGTAGCCATGCAAATGGGTATTCACGTTGGCAAGCAGATTAAAGCCAAGGTCGCAGGAAAACCGCTCGTTGATTTTGTTTACAAAGATAAGGGCCAGATGGCCACGATCGGACGCCGGCGTGCGGTGGTTGAAGCCAACGGACTTCGGCTTCATGGCACCACGGCTTGGCTGGCCTGGCTTGGGCTGCATGTGTTTTATCTCGCGGGTGGTCGCAACCGAGTAAGTGTGGTTGCCAACTGGATGTGGAATTACCTGGTGTGGGGCGTTGGAGCGCGACCAGTCGTAATTGACTAAGGCCGCCCTGAGCTTTGGCCCCGGACTCGCAGCAAACGGGTGGGGAGTCGGTTTCTTGATACCCCCAGTGGGTACTAGAATGAAAGCCATGGAGGTTGCCATGACTGAAGCAACGCAAAGCAATGCTGCTGTCCTTGTTCGACTTCGTCGAATTGAAGGTCAGATACGCGGATTACACCGAATGGTTGATGAAGACGAGCAGTGCATGGATGTACTCACTCAAATTTCTGCAGTCACCAAGGCGTTGCAATCGGTCGCAATTTTGATGCTAGAGGGCCATCTATCAGAATGTGTCACTAGTGCCATGGGAGATGACACCGTCGACATGGATGAGAAGTTGCATGAAGTAACAGCAGCAATAGCGCGACTCGTTCGCAGCTAGTTACAGGCTTTGAACGCCTAAGCAAGCGCAGGTGCTAGGCGTGAGCGAGAAAGTTTCGAGTTGTAGCGCTGCTCGTTTGCAAGGTTCCGATACCTTGAACGGGTGATGTTTTTAATGTTTGCACTCTGGATAGTTGTGTTCTACGGGATCTTCAGGAAATGGCGATGGTCTCCCGCTCTTGCGATCCTCACTTTGGTAGTCACGGTGATCCTGCTGAAGGCTCACATGACCGACCCCATCCCGTTGAATTTCTAGGCGAGCGGCAACCATGAACTTTTCAGTTGAACGACAAGTAGCTGCTGCCCGGTGGATCAATGTGCTGGCACTCCTTGCCTTGCTTGGTGTGCTGGCCGGCTCGCTACATCTGCAATTTGGAGTCGGTGAACAGCCGTGTCCGCTGTGCCTAGTTCAGCGCTCAGGAATGATCGGCTTGGCTGTCGGGCCAGTGCTGAACTTGCTGTGGGGCATCAAGGCGCGTAACTACGCCATCAGCATTTTGGCCGGGTGTGTGGGAGCCGCCGGCAGCGTTCGACAGGTCTTCTTGCATATTGCCAATCCGGCGGATCCTGGTTATGGACCAGAAGTATTTGGCATGCACCTCTACACCTGGGCATTTGTGACATTTGCAGTTGGAGTGGTCGGCTGCGCCGTGTTGCTGTTGTGGAACACGCCCATCGTCAGCGGTGATCAAGGTGTCTGCAACGAGCCCGGCCGATTTAGAGCCCTGACCTATGCAGTGGTTACCTGGATTTTCTTAGATGTCGTACTGATTGCGGTCAGCACGATTCCAGAGTGTGGTCTTGGAATGTGCCCGGATGATCCGACAAATATTGCAGGCTTAGATGATGTTGGTGGGTGGCTGCTTATCGCAGCGATGGGTGTTATCTCAGCGGTCGCTGGAGCATTTCTTGACCGCCGCCAGTCACGAAATTCCCACTAAATCCGAGATCGCCCTATCCTCAACAGGTGGATCTTGAGCGCAGTCCGTACCTTCGGGCCATGCAGCAGGCCATTGATGTGGCCAAAATGGGTCCGCTCACCGGCGACCTACCCATTGCGGCTCTCGTCCTAGATGAGTCGGGCGAAGTGATCGCTGGAGCGGTGAATCAACGCGAAGCACTGCAGGACCCAACTGCACACGCTGAAGTGCTGGTATTGCGAGAGGCCGCGGCCTTGCGTGGGCAATGGCGACTTTCTGGATGCACTCTGGTTGTGACCCTTGAGCCGTGTCCAATGTGCGCGGGAGCCGCCGTACTTTCGCGGATTGACCGGATTGTTTTTGGGGCCTGGAATGACGAATATGGAGCCTGCGGCTCGCATTGGGATTTACCCCGAGATAAGCGGATGAACCATCGACCTGAAGTGATAGCTGGATTACTCGCAGACGAGTGTGGCAATCTGGTGCGCGAATTCATGGCAGAGCAACGGTTGCAGGAGGACTCATGAGCGGGATGCGTGAAGGCGTTGTGCGGATTGCACCGCGCCGCTATCGCCGACGCCGGCCAAGATGGCATGCGATAGCAGCGATCATCGCGGCGGCTGTGGTCTTAGTTGGTTTGATCTTTGGCATCGTGAAGATGTTCAGCGGCAGTAGCGAACCGGCAGCCGTTGCACCAACCGTGAATCCATCACCATGTGTAACGGTGATGGTGTCACCAGCTGAGTCACTACCTGTCGTTTCGCAAGTGCGCGTCAATGTATACAACGCGACCAAGTCGATAGGTCTTGCTGGCACCACTGCAGACGAACTACGCGCACGTGGTTTTGATATCAGAACTGTGGCCAATGCTGATGGCAATCGACAGGCTCAAGGAACTGGCGAATTGCGTTACGGGCCAACGGGTAAGGCTGCAGCACAGTTACTCGCCTATTACTTCCCGGGGGCCGTACTTATCCCCGATGACCGCGCGAAGCGCGTGGTTGATGTTGTTATTGGCAGCGGTTTTGTTGCCGTTGTTGACGACGCGACAGTTGCTGCCAAGAAAGCTTCGCCAACACCAAGCCCGTCAGGTATTGGTTGCCCGACTACGCAGCTTGTTGTGCCAACGGCTGCTTCTGTGGTGCCTGTCGCTTAGTTTTCTTCAAGAAGAGCACTAGTACAGGTACCGCGTATGCCCACCACACAATAATTTCTAGCCAAGTGGTTACTGGACGGAAGCTAAAGACGCCCTTAAGGAGAGAGCCATACCAGCTCTCAGGTGGAATGGTTGAGCTGATGTCGAAAGCAACGTTGTCTTCGCCTGGGAGCAATCCGGCTTCTTGATATTCGTGTACTGCATAGGCAAGCAAGCCAGCTGCAACGATGATGAGTGCAAAGCCAGTCCATCGGAAAAGTTTTCCAAGGTCCAGACTCACGGCCCCGCGATAAATGATGACACCGATAACAACTGCGGTGAGGAGGCCAAGAAGTGCGCCAATAACTGGCTCGCTTGTTCCGCCACTAGACGAAATTCCTGCGTAGAGGAACAGTGCAGTTTCAAGTCCTTCACGAATCACTGCTACGAAGGCGATAATCGCAAGGGCCCAACTGCCTTTGTCGAGTGCTGCATCAACTTCGCCTTGAAGTTGGCCCTTGATGAAGCGCGCGCGCTTTGCCATCCAGAAAATCATCCAAGTAATCAGTGCAACAGCAGCGATGCTTGTGGTGCCTGCAAAAATTTGCTCGGCACGTTCGGAGAGCTCATTGCTCGTGATGGCAAGCAGGGAAGCGAATCCCACGGACAGCGCAATGGCCAACCCGACCCCTGCCCAGAGACGAGGCAGGAGATGTTGCTGACCGAGTTTGACCACGTAGGCAACCAGAATTGACACGATCAATGCGGCCTCGATGCCTTCGCGTAGGCCGATCAGGAAATTGCTGAACATCTTGCTCCTTAGGTAAGCCTTACCTCGCTTGCTGGAGTCAAGTTAGGGTTGCCTTAGTTAATTGTCAAGTCCCTGTGCAAAATAGGGGCAAAGGTCCTGACCTCGCGGGCCAGATTTTCACCTCAGCAGCCTCGATTGACTTGAAGGGCTAACCCGCGCTGACACTGCTATTGTTCTAGGACAGTGTCAAAAAATGGCAAGTCGTCATTCTTGGCACGCTTCATCTGACCACCTGGTCGCCATCTGCGTCGCAGCGCTGAACACGAAGAATGGACATCGTTATGCGCACAACTGCCCTAGCAATCATCCCGATCTTGGCTGTCAGCTCAGCCCTTGCTCTCACGGGTTGCTCTGGAAGCTCGACGACTACTGCGTCTAGTGATGCTGGAGCTACGTCTGCTTCACCGCAGGCTTCTGTGAACCGGATGGCCGCCGGCGAAGACAGGTCCATAGGGAACGTCAACACTGTGACGCTAGTAAATAATCTGTCACAACCGGTCACTGTGCGCGTTGATGAAGTCGACGGGTTCGACTGGAACGGTGACCGGCCCGACCGGGAAGCACCCCAAGGGTTCGAGCAGCAAACCATCAACCCCAGGGGCAAAATCACTAGGGTCCTGGGCCCCACCAATAGCAAATGGGTTGCAGGGGCACCATTCACGCCAGTGTTCCTAGACGCTAACGGCAAAGAAATAGCCCGCGTGGGACTGCAGAGGGTGTTCTGGTTTACGTCACACATGAACCCGACAACTGGAATGGCCGAAGAGGACCGTTTCTCGGCCGGCTGGTCGGTGCGAGGCGCATCCGTCATCGCTGACGAATCATGCCCGAAGACCGTAACCTCAGGGGCGGCCACTATCGCGATTACGTGCTACGACAACGTCGGAACAACCGTCACCGTCAGCAAATAAAGAAAGTTATGGGCACCCAGCAATGCGGGTACCCATAACTCTTGGCGGAATGTGGGATCTTCCCCCACCGAGTCTGGCTTTTTGTCGGCGGCACGAGATCCAATCCCACTCGCTGGCACTCAGTCGCGAGATTTCCGGTCTAAATCCCAACGTACGGTGACTTGTCACAAGGCTCTGCGCGGTTTGCCGGCATTTCAGCACACGCACATAAACCATGAACGTCGGTGTTTGATGTGCATCGAGCTCGCCGCATGCTAGCCGCGGATCAGTTTGGCGGGAGTCCCTACGTATGTTCCTGAACTTGCCAGAGAGTGGAGAACCGTACTCCCCGCGCCGATCGTAGAGTTCCCGGCCACATCGACATCTTCGATAACTGTCGCGTTTGCACCGATGAACGTCAAATCACCGATCCGCGACCGTCCGCAGATGAGGCCCTTAGGGGACACGGTAACGAAATCTCCGAGAACCACTTCGTGGCAGATTGAGCTTCCGGTGTTTAGATGGCAATGCCGGCCAATAGTCACCCGGGTGGACACGTAGGT
>CAFBMC010000053.1_pt1 | contig 11761 bp, 9 predicted proteins | sample 7268441 | NCBI WGS metagenome assembly CAFBMC01 (sample SAMEA6814051, study PRJEB35770) | freshwater metagenome | biome: Freshwater; feature: Freshwater reservoir; material: water | place: Czech Republic | collected 2017-05-23 | depth 30m m | reverse complement strand
TGGATCGTAAGTAGGTTTGAGACTCCGGCCTTTTTTTCTGCATCGAATCGAATCTCACGCTCTGAATCCGTGACTGCACTCTTGATTTTTTTCGTCAGCGTTTTGTCGTCGTCTAATAAAAAGACGCAACCAGGTGCGCTGGACTTACTCATCTTAGAAGTTGGATCTTGTAGATCAACAATCTTCGCGGTGTCCGTTACATACATGCCCTTGGGCACGGTCAAGGTCTCCCCAAATGATGCATTGAACCGCTGCGCAAGATCACGAGTGAGCTCAAGGTGCTGGCGTTGATCTTCACCAACAGGTACTTCATCAGCCTCATAAATCAAAATATCTGCAGCCTGCAAAATTGGATAGGTAAACAGACCAACAGTCGACCGATCTGCGCCACCCTTTTGCGACTTGTCCTTAAACTGCGTCATTCGACTTGCCTCACCAAAACCAGTTTGGCATTCAAGCACCCATGCCAATTGGCTGTGTTCTGGAACGTGGCTCTGAACAAATATTGTGCAGATGTCTGGATTCAAACCAAGAGCAAGCAACTGGGCAAATGAGACCAAAGTTCTGCGGCGAAGTAACGCTGGGTCATGGTCAACGGTAATTGCGTGCTGATCAACCACGACGTAATACGCGTCATTGTCGTGCTGCATCTGCACCCACTGGCGCAGTGCACCTAGGTAGTTTCCTAGTTGGAAGGAATCCGCAGTGGGCTGGATTCCGGACAGCACTCGCGAGGAGCGATCAGCAGACATGACCCTTATTCTGGCAAAGCAGAATCGGCGTCCTGCACGAGGTCGTCAACTTCTACTGGTTCTACGCGAATTCTGGATACTCGGCGTCCGTCAAGTTTGATTACCGTGAAGGTGTGGTCGCATGCTGTGACAGCCGCACCCAAACCAGGTAGCGACCCGAACTCCGCGATAAAGAAACCCGCAACAGTTTCATACGGGCCCTCGGGAAGCTTGATTCCGCAGTCTTCTTCAAAGTCATCCACATTCAACAAGCCATCAACACTCAAGATGCCTTGTGGCCTGGAAGTGTCTCCGGCATCTTCCAGGTCATATTCATCTTGGATGTCGCCGATCAACTCCTCGACGAGATCTTCCATCGTCACGATGCCTGCTGTGCCGCCATATTCGTCCACGACGATCGCCATGTGCTGGTGGCGACGGCGCATTTGCGACAGGGTTGATAACACACCATTTGTGCCAGGGAAGGCTGCGATCTCCCGGATAAGTTCGCCAACTCTGATCGAGCGTTCGGCTACATCGGGCATCATGATATCTCGGATATGAACGAAACCGATGATGTCATCGGAGGATTCGCGCATCACTGGATAGCGTGAATGTGGTTTATCGGAAATGAGTTTTACTGCTTTGAATACTGGCAAACTTGCATCCAGGAACTCAACTTCAGTGCGGGGAATCATGACCTCGCGAAGTTCACGATCCCCAGCTGAGAAAACATCGTCAATTAATTCGCGCTCATGTTGTGTTAAATCCTCATGCCCAGCAACGAGATCACGCAGCTCTTCGCCGCTAATTTGCTCTTTCGCGGCGTGCGGGTCGATGCCCATCAGCCGCACGACTGCATCGGTTGCATAGGAGAGCCCTGCAATGAAAGGACGGAAAAGTTTCGCCATGAAATCAATAGGTCCAGCGACAGCAAGCGCCACACTTTCCACCCGTTGTAAGGCAATACGTTTTGGAACGAGTTCGCCTAGAACGAGTGAGAAGAACACGATCACGATGGTGACAGCCAGAAAAGCAAGCGGATCCGCCACTGACTCGCTCATCCCCCAGCTAACTAAAACAGTGGTGATCTGCGGAGCGATCTGCGAAGCACCGAAACCAGCCGAGATGAATCCTGCCAATGTCACGCCAACCTGACCCGCAGCAAGATAGCGGTTGGGGTTAGACGCGACTGCTGCTAATCGGCGACCTCTTCGGCCTTGAGACGCTAACCGTGTTATTTGGCTGTCACGTAGCGAAACCAACGCTAGTTCTGCTGCAGCGAAAAATCCGCCGATTAGGACGAAGAACAGCACGACTACGATGTTGACCCAAGTGCTACTCATGACAGTAACCCTATGCGGATTTCTCCCGAGACAAGAATGCTGTTGAGGCCCAAGACAAAACAGAGCAAAGTGCTATGACAACCGCCATCGTCAAACCGGTGTTGTACGGCAGGAGTGCGAGCAGCGGTGCAACAACGAGAGCACCGGCAAAGGTAAGTGCCCCAAGAATCGCAGATGCCGTCCCCATAAACGAGCTTCTCGCAAGAGCAAGCGCCATTGCATTTGCCCCGATGGTGGCTCGCGTTGCGATAACCAAAAGCATCATCGCAATCATGAACCACATCGACGGCTTGTCAGACGCCATAACGGGAACCAACATCAGCCCACCAACAGCAGAGATCACAAGGGACCAAACCAAAACTTTGCGAACATCCAATGTGACGACCAGACGCCTATTGACAAATCCCGTGATCACAATAGATCCGGCAAGCCCGGAAAACGCAAAACTATATTGAGTGGCTGTTAGCCCAAACTGCTCTTGGAAAATAAATGATGAGCTCGCCAGGTATGCAAACAGGGCACCAAAGGCAAACACCTGGGTTAGCGCATAGCCAACAAAGACTCGATCCCGCATGAGAGAAAGCGCGCCTTTACCAAGTTCCCCGAACCCTCCCGAATGCCTGCGCTCAACCGGCAAGGTTTCAGGAACGAAGAAGACAATTGCAGTCGCCAAAAATGCACAAAAAATTGCGAGAAAGAAGAAGGCTGAGCGCCAAGTATCTGTCATATTTAATAACACGCCGCCAATAAGCGGGCCCAGCAGTGGTGCCAACATAGAAATGCTCATGAGAAGTGAAAAGAAGCGGGCTGCTTCAGGACCCTTCACGATGTCCGCAGCAATCGCTCGGCTAATCACGATTCCTGCGCCACCAGTGATCCCCAGAACTAAGCGCGCAACAGTGAGAAATTCCATTGACGGCGCTAACGCGCAAGCCAAAGTCGCAAACACAGTTGTTATCGTGGTAATGAGTACCAAGCGACGTCGGCCAAGCGAGTCAGACAACGGACCAAAGATGATCTGGCCCAACATGATGCCTAGGAACGAAGCGGTCAAAGTGAGTTGGGCTGCTGAATCGCTGGCGTTGAATTCACTAGTGAGGTTTGGAAATGCAGGTAAATACACATCCGTTGCAAGCGGCGCGAACGCCGTCATTGCAGCAAGAGTGCCCATGAGCGCCCAAAGGCGCTTCTTTGAAAGTCCATGCTCGAAAGCGACAGACGAAGGGTGAGTAGCTGACATTAGCTACCCACCCTGTCGTTGAAAGTCATCTGTTTAGCGCATCGCTTTCTGCAGGTTCTCATCAATGGAGGCCAGGAATTCCTGGGTTGTCTGCCATGGCTGATCAGGACCAATGAGCAGGGAAAGATCCTTCGTCATCTTGCCCTCTTCAACTGTTTCGATACAGACGCGCTCGAGGGTCTGAGCGAAAGCACTGACCTCTGGGGTGCCGTCAAGATTGCCTCGATGATCCAAGCCGCGAGTCCAAGCAAAGATGGATGCGATTGGGTTCGTTGAGGTTGGCTTGCCTGCCTGATGCTGACGGAAGTGACGCGTCACAGTGCCGTGAGCTGCTTCAGCTTCAACAGTGCGGCCATCAGGTGACATCAAGACTGAAGTCATCAGACCGAGAGAACCAAAGCCCTGAGCAATGGTGTCGGATTGAACGTCGCCATCGTAGTTCTTGCATGCCCAGACATAGCCGCCTTCCCACTTCATCGCAGCAGCAACCATGTCGTCGATCAAGCGATGTTCGTATTCGATGCCAGCGGCTTCGAATTCACCCTTGAACTCTTTCTCGTAGACATCGGCGAAAATGTCTTTGAACTGACCGTCGTAGGCCTTCAAGATGGTGTTCTTAGTCGACAGGTAAACTGGGTAACCACGGTTGAGTCCGTAACGCATTGATGCGCGAGCAAAGTCGCGGATCGATTCGTCCAAGTTGTACATGCCCATCGCAACGCCAGCACCAGGGAAATCAAACACGTTGAATTCCATTGGCTCTGAGCCATCAGTTGGGGTGAACGTCATGGTCAACGTGCCGGCACTTGGAACCTTGAAGTCCGTTGCCTTGTATTGATCACCAAATGCGTGACGACCAACAACAATTGGCTTAGTCCAGCCTGGCACCAAACGTGGGATGTTCGAGATGATGATTGGCTCACGGAAGATCACGCCGCCGAGAATGTTACGAATAGTGCCGTTTGGCGACTTCCACATCTTCTTCAGGCCGAACTCTTCGACGCGCGCCTCGTCAGGGGTAATCGTTGCGCATTTCACGCCAACGCCGTACTTCAAGATTGCTTCCGCTGAATCAATAGTCACTTGATCGTCGGTGGCATCACGGTATTCCATGCCAAGGTCGTAGTACTTCAAATCGATATCGAGGTACTTGACGATGAGTTCATCTTTGATGAACTGCCAGATGATGCGAGTCATTTCGTCGCCATCAAGTTCAACGACTGGGTTCACTACCTTGATCTTGCTCATGCGGTTGCTCCTCTTGTTTAGGCCCGGAGAAAACGGTGAGCGCACCGGGTTTCGATGCACTCACCGGTCAATCTTTAAAGATCTTTTACGTCTGCCTGCTTAACCTTGACTGCTTCGTAAGCCTCTATGAGCAGTGCCTTCTCTGCATCTGACAAGGGGGTTTCAACAATCTTGCGTATGCCGCCCTTACCAAGTTCTGCTTCAACACCGAGATAAGCACCAGTCAAGCCGTATTCGCCATCAACCCATGCACACACAGGCATAACAGCGCCTGAATCCTCATGAACAGCCTTAGCCATCCGAGCCGCAGCAGCTGAAGGAGCGTAGTAAGCAGAACCAGTCTTAAGCAGCGCAACAACTTCCGCTCCACCGTTGCGAGTACGAACGACGAGCTCTTCAATCTTGTCAGCAGGTAACAGATCCGTCAGTGGCTTGCCGCTCACTGAGCATGCAGATGCAACTGGAACCATCGTGTCGCCATGCGAACCCAAAGTAAGAGTGGTCACGGACGCAACCGGAACATCAAGCTCTTCCGCAACAAAGTGTGTGAATCGAGCGGTGTCGAGCATTCCGGCCTGACCGATGACGCGCTCGTATGGGAAACCAGAAACGATCTGCGCAAGGGCAGTCATTTCATCAAGTGGGTTTGAGACGTTGATGATGACTGTGCCCGGTGCATGCTTGGCAATGTTCTCGGCAACCTGACGCATGATCTTTGCGTTGGTTTCGATCAGGTCCATGCGGCTCATACCTGGCTTGCGCGGCAAACCTGCAGTGATGACCACGATCTCAGAACCGGCGATGGCTTCGTAGCCTGAACCGTCCATTCCAGTGGTCTGTCCGACGACCTTAGTTTCAAAACCTTCGATCCAACGTGACTGGTTCAAATCTAGAGCCAGACCTTCAGCCTTGCCGTCGAGCACATCGGTGAGAACGACCGTCTCAAAGATGTCGTACTCAGCCAGGCGCATTGCCGTTGTTGAACCATAGAAACCTGCGCCGATAACGGCGATCTTGCCACTGCGAGCCATGCTCTGCCTTTCAAGGGGATGGGGGGACAAATCAAAGGCCAAACATACTGCCGCAACCTAGGGCTGTTCCCCACGGATCAGCGCCATGTGATGCACCACTCACCTCAAGAGCCCCATAAGCGCGGCTGAAGTCCGCTTTGGGATAAAAATGGCTGCTACTGCTGACCGGCCAGCCAGATCTTTGCGGTGGCGACGAATTGGTCATTGGCTTCTGGCAGCCCCACCGAGACCCGAACACCCTCGCCGGCAAAGGGTCGCACTGCCACCCCGGCTGATTCGCAGGACTCAGCAAAAGCTGAAGTGTGCTCGCCAAGGCGAAGCCAAACAAAGTTGGCTTCGGACTCCGACGGATGAAAGCCAACCGCCTTCAATGCCTCATGCACCCGGTTGCGCTCTGTCACCAAGTTCTCACAACGAGCAAAGGCGGCCTTCTCAACGGAAGGGATCAGGGCGGCGATACCGGCTGCTTGTGCAACAGAAGAGACTCCGAACGGGATCTGCACTTTGCGCAGGGCTTCAGCAACTGGCTCATGCGCAATACAAAAACCAACACGAAGTCCAGCGAGACCATATGCCTTGGAGAAAGTGCGCAACACTGCGACGTTTGCATAATCACGGTAGAAATCCAGTCCGTCTGGGATCTTGCCGGGATCAACGAATTCGCGATAGGCCTCGTCAATGACCACTAATACGTCTGAAGGTACTTTCGAAAGAAAGTCCGCAAGCGGTTTTGACCCAACTGCCGTACCCGTTGGATTATTTGGATTGCACACAAAGATCAAACGGGTAGTTGAATCAATGGCTTCGAGCATCGCATCAAGATCGTGCCGGTCATCTTGATCAAGAGCCACTCGAACGGGATTCGCTCCGCCAATCATTGTCACAATCGGATAAGACTCAAAAGAGCGCCAAGCGAACATGACAGAGTCACCTGGTTCGCTAGTGATGTTCACAAGTTGTTGGGTCAGAGCAACACTTCCGGTCGCCACTGCGAGGTGAGCTTCAGGAACGTTAAATCTTTTTCCAAGTGCGCTCACTAATTGCGTTGAAGCAAAGTCTGGATACAGCTGCATTGAAGCTGCTGCTGTCGTTGCCGCCTGCACGATTTCCGGCAACGGCGGAAATGGGTTTTCATTTGACGACAGTTTGTATGAAGTAACGCCTTCAAGAACTCGAGCCGGCTGACCAGCTTTATAGGCAGGAATGGCATCCAAGATGGGGCGCAGGCGCGGACCAGATGAAGAAGTCATTCACCAACTATGGCAAATACTGAACTCCCGTACATCACCCGCATCGAATGCGACTGCAGGACCGGCTCGAGACTCTATGGGAATGATGCCTCATGAATTCCTAATCTAGCTCGGGTTCGGCACCCAGAACGACATCACGGTAAGCCCTACTGCCAGTGCGGCCAGCACGATCACATCGATCCGCTTTGATCTGACCACTAGCCAGCCTGCTTCTGCATCAGGCAGTAATAGGCGTAGGAAAAGCGCCAGAGTTACGAAGGCCGAGAGCATGATTGACCCTCGCCGAAATGACCAAAAAGCAACGACCACAAGCGACAGGGCCACCCCGATGAGCACCACCGTGATCGGCCATTGAGCAATCGAAACTCCACCCTTGCGGTGATCACGAAGTGAGTGGACCGAGGCGAGGGGTTCTTCGCTTTGAGGAGACATTGGGACCAGCCTAATCCTTAGGTCATAAGGTGGGTACCGCGGCGAAAGCCGCGAGCGCAGGTAACTGTGCCACCCAGATATATGAAGAATGAGACCACCTTGAGGAATGTATGACTCTCCTGTTTGAACCTTTAACCATCCGCGGCGTTGAGTTCTCTAATCGTGCTTGGGTAGCCCCCATGTGCCAATACTCGGCAGATTCCAAGGGCATCGTGGGCGACTGGCACCTCGTAACTCTGGGAGCGTACGCCACAGGCAAGGCCGGGCTCGTGATGGCAGAAGCCACCGGCGTGAGCCCCGAGGCACGAATCAGCGTGGCTTGCCCTGGTATCTGGAATGACGATCAGGTTGTCGCGTGGAAGCGCATAACTGACTTCATCCACACCCAAGGCGTGAAAGCTGGGATTCAACTCGCCCATGCTGGTCGCAAGGCATCAACGTCGAGCCCTGCAAACGGTGGCGGGGTCCTTGACCCAAGCCAGGGTGGCTGGCAAACCTTCAGCGCAACAAACCGACCCTTTGCTGAGATGAGCACGCCGAAGGCAATGGATCAAGAAGATATCGACAGGACAATCGCCGACTTTGCGGCCGCTACGGTCAACGCCGACAAAGCTGGCTTTGATGTCATTGAACTTCATTCTGCCCATGGATACCTGATGCATCAGTTTCTGTCACCCCTCAGCAATGACCGCACAGATGAATATGGCGGTTCGCTCGAGAATCGGATGCGCTTCCCACTCATGGTCACTGCAGCAGTACGCGCAGCCTGGCCTGCGGAAAAGCCGCTTTTTGTGCGAATCTCGGCAACTGACTGGGCAGATAGTGGTTGGGATATGGAACAGAGTGTGGTCTTTGTTAAAGAACTTGAGAGAATTGGCGTTGACCTCATTGATGCGTCTTCGGGTGGCACACTGCCAGTAGCAGCAATTCCAAATGAAGTGAATTACCAAATTGATCTCGCTGCTCAAATCAAAGCACAGACAGGAATTCTTACCGCCGCAGTTGGCCGTATCACCCAATCTGCACAGGCCGAGCAACTTCTTGAAGATCAAAAAGCTGACGTCTGCTTCCTTGCACGCCAGATGCTTCGCGACCCACATTGGCCACTTCGTGCAGCTCACGAACTTGGGGCAAAGATTCGCTGGTCAGATCAAATGCGTGCTGGCGCTAGTTGGTCAAACTAAATGATGCACTCGCGGCGCTACTGAGCGACTAATGCCTCAATATTGTTAGCGGGCTAAGCGCTCAGCAGTATCGACAACGTTCATCAGCAACATGGCGCGCGTCATCGGCCCAACACCACCTGGCATCGGGGCAACAAACGCAGCCACATTCATTACGTCTGGGTGGACATCGCCAACAAGCCCAGCAGCGGTGCGGGTAATACCAACATCAAGAACAGCAGCACCAGGACGAACAACATCTGCCGTGATCAAGTGGGCGACCCCAGCCGCAGCAACGATGATGTCTGCTTGACGCAAGAACGAAGCAACATCTTTAGTGCCCGTATGGCACAAAGTTACGGTCGCATTTTCAGATCGACGAGTCAGCAATAAACCAAGTGGGCGTCCAACGGTTACGCCGCGACCAACAACAACCACATGAGCGCCATCGATTTTGACGTTATAGGTGCGCAAGAGTTCAACGATTCCGCGCGGGGTGCAAGGTAGCGGCGCTTCTTCGCCTAACACCAGGCGCCCTAGGTTCATTGGATGCAAGCCGTCAGCATCTTTGTTTGGATCCATCAGTTCAAGAACTCGGTTGGTATCAAGGTGCTTTGGCAGCGGCAACTGAACGATGTAGCCAGTCACGGCAGGGTCGGCGTTTAGGCGCAGGATTTCAGCATCTAAAGCCGCTTGGGTGGTGTCTGCAGGCAGATCTACCCGAATCGAATAGATCCCCACTTCTTCGCAGTCCTTGTGCTTGCCGCCAACATAGGCATGACTTCCTGGGTCATCGCCAACAAGGACCGTGCCCAAGCCCGGGGTGATCCCGCGGGCACGAAGTGCATCAACTCGGGTCCGAAGTTCACCTTTTATGCGGGCTGCCGTGGCTTTGCCATCAAGAATCTGTGCGGTCACAGGCTTAATCCTCTCACCAAGTCGATAGGGCGCACTCCACTACCGACGGGAAGGCCGATTGAAGGCTGTTACTCCTACCGCCATGAAGGCCAGCAAGACTCCAAGAACCAATGACAGCGTGACTTCAGATCCAGGTGTTGGGGCCACTGCATCAAGTGTCATCGAGCCGATCAGCTGCCCAGAAATACTCAATAAGGCGAACATCAGTACACCAATGATGGGTACTGACCAAGCGGCAATGCTGATAAAAACAATGCCGATCACTCCGCCGAGATAGGCCCACCAAGGAGCAACGAACACACCACTGAGCCCCTTGCCCATGACCCCAACCGAAATGCCCAGGGTGATACCAAGAACAACTGAACCAAAAAAGAAGTTAAGAAACGCGGCAGACAACGGTTGCCCAGAAACCATTGAAACCCTGCCGTTAATCGCACCCTGCACTGCGATCAACAAGCCTGCGATGAACGCCAATGCCACAGGAAGAATCGGAATCGAGCCGGAACTTAGACGAGGGGCAACGGCAAGTGACACTGCAATGATTGCGAGGATGGCGCCAGCAACTCGTTGCCAGGTGATTGCTTGCTTTCCTGCTGGCCCTAACCCAATCCGATCAACTACGAGCGAGTTCGTGCTTTGCCCCGCAACGATGGCGATCGTGAAGACTGCCACACCAATGAGTGGAACTGCAGAAGACTGCACCGCAACAAAAAACCCTCCGAGCGTGCCACCAAGAATCTGCCACCATTTGATTGCGCCGCTGCGAATAGCAACGGGAACAGCGGTGAGTCCTTGTCGCACTTTGCTCGATAGAAGAACGATCAGTAGCAAGACGACGAGCCCAGACCCAAAGCTATACACGGCTGCTTCAACACCGTTGTGCATTTTGAGGGAAAGTTCACCGTTCATGCGTGACTGAACAGCGGTGAGAGCACCAACCAAAACGCAAGCAGCCATCGGAATGCCTACATGCACCTTGCTTCCAGAAACATTCACGTCGTCAGCGTCCTCTCCCCCTGCCCAGACAATCTGTGACTAGTGGAAGAAATGACGAGTTCCAGTAAGGAACATCGTAATGCCAGCCTCACGAGCAGCAGCGATCACTTCTTCGTCACGAATTGATCCGCCGGGCTGAACAACTGCTTTCACTCCGCCATCAATCAGAACCTGGAGTCCATCAGCGAATGGAAAGAATGCATCGGAAGCTGCAACTGAGCCGGCTGCTCGGTCACCTGCGCGAGCAACGGCAAGTCGGGCTGAATCAACTCGGTTGACCTGACCCATGCCGACGCCCACTGCCGCACCCGACGAGGCAAGCAAGATTGCATTTGATTTCACAGAGCGACATGCGCGCCAAGCGAATTCGAGATCACGAAGCACATCGCTGCTGGCTGCTTCACCTGAAACGAGTTCCCAGCTTCCGGTGCTATCACCGGGAGCTGCTACCTCGTCTACTTGCTGAACCAAGACGCCACCAGTGATGGTTCGAGTTTCAAGATTGCGGCCTGCGTTGGGGCCTTCACAAATCAATACTCGCAAATTTTTCTTCGAAGTAAAGAGGGCAAGCGCCGCATCGTCATACGCTGGCGCGACAACCACTTCAGTAAAGACATCGATCATTGCTTCAGCCATCTCCAAGGTGACCAAGCGGTTCGCAGCAACTACACCACCAAATGCTGACACTGGGTCTGTTGCAAACGCACCGCGATATGCCGAAGCGATATCAGTACCAACAGCAATGCCGCACGGATTGGCATGCTTAATAATCGCGACTGCTGCCTCTTGATGGTCAAACGCTGCCCGACGAGCAGCATCTGCATCAACGTAGTTGTTGTAGCTCATCTCTTTGCCTTGCAACTGCGTAGCATTGGCAAGGCCTGGCTGAGTTGCTTGTGAGCGATATACCGCTGCTGGCTGATGTGGATTTTCTCCGTAGCGAAGAACGTCATGTCGAGTCCACGATGCGCCCATCCATTCTGGAAAACCTGATGGATCTGGAGTTACAACTGAGCCGAGCCAGGTGGCAACTGCAATGTCATACGAAGCCGTGTGTGAGAAAGCTTCGCGAGCTAGCGCGGCACGGGCTTCCAACGAAAAACCGCCAGCCGCTGCGGCAGCAACCACGTTTGCGTAGTGAATAGGCGATGTCACAATTGCAACGTTGGCGTAGTTCTTTGCAGATGCACGAACCATCGTTGGTCCACCGATATCAATCTGCTCAACACATTCATCAACGGATGCACCGGAAGCAACGGTTTCGTTGAAGGGGTAAAGATTGACCACGACGAGTTCGAACGGCGCAATACCCATCGAGGCCAACTCATCAACGTGTGACTGCTTGCGCAGGTCGGCAAGGATGCCGCCGTGAATGTGTGGGTGCAGCGTCTTGACCCGGCCATCTA
>CAFBMC010000052.1_pt1 | contig 11918 bp, 10 predicted proteins | sample 7268441 | NCBI WGS metagenome assembly CAFBMC01 (sample SAMEA6814051, study PRJEB35770) | freshwater metagenome | biome: Freshwater; feature: Freshwater reservoir; material: water | place: Czech Republic | collected 2017-05-23 | depth 30m m | reverse complement strand
CCAAGCACGGTGAGCACATCTTCATCACTGAGGACTCGGGCTTCCTTGCCTGCCACCTCTTCATTGGTGATGGCGGTCAGGGCCATCCGAAGGGTGGACGAGGTGAGCGCGTCGCGGGCCTTCATTGAGGTCGTCAGATCCGCGTGCAACTGCTCTTTCAGTGATGTCATGACCACATTGTGGCCTACCTACGAATTGGTGGGAACGCCTTTGGGATGTCACCATCAACCTATGGGTCTTGGAAAAGCGCTGGTGCGCACTGCGGCTGTAGGTGCAGTTGGGCTGGCTTACGCCTACTGGGAGGCCCAGCAATTCACTCTGCGCCGAACGGAAATCACGGCCTTGCCGCCCGGACAGGCCGATCTGCGCATCTTGCATCTTTCTGACCTGCACTTCATTCCAGGTCAAGACAAAAAGCGCATCTGGCTACGTTCGCTGCGCAATACCAACCCTGACGTCGTGGTGGTGACCGGCGATTTCTTGGCACATGTTGATGCAATCCCACATGTCATCGACAGCCTGGATCCACTCTTTGATATTCCGGGAGTCTTCGTTTTGGGAAGTAATGATTACTACGTTCCGAGTCCGATCAACCCGGCTAAATATTTCAGTGGTCCATCACAACTCGAGCCACATCGGCCAATGTTGCCTTGGCAAGATCTCGTTGACGGATTACAGGACATGGGCTGGAGCGATCTTTCGAATACGTCGGCAATGATCACCGCAGACGGTCGCAGCCTAGAAATGCGCGGAGTCGACGACCCACATATCGGCCGCGATCGATACCAAGAAGTCGCAGGTGCATTTGATGCCACCGCCGATCTAGCTATCGGTGTTGTGCACGCCCCGTACACCCGGATTCTCGATGGCTTTATTGGCGATGGTGCAGACCTCGTACTCGCTGGTCACACCCATGGCGGTCAACTGCGCGTTCCTGGGTTTGGCGCCCTTGTCACGAACTGCGATCTTGATCGATCTAAGGCCCGTGGACTTTCGAGCTACGAAGTCTTGAGTGCCGATGGGCAATTCCACGAAGCACCACTGCATGTGTCTGCTGGTTGCGGCACTTCACCTTATGCACCATTTCGTTTTGCCTGCCGACCTGAAGCAACCTTGCTCACCCTTACCGCTCCTATTTCAGCCAATCTTCGTTAGACTGCAGCAACTTTCAGCGCACGTTTACATGCGTCGACTACAACCCGGCAAGAGGAGGAACAGTGACGGACCGTCTTCCTGCTGTTCGTGATCTCGGAAAAGTTACTGGGAAGTATGTGCAATCCATGGGCTGGCGTTCTGTCAATAATCATGTGAATATTTCGCTGGTCAACAAGTATGTGTACTTCGAAGTACCAAAAGCTGGCTGCGGAACGATGAAATCAACACTCGGTGGCATGGAAGCAGCTCGCTTCAATGAATCACTCGTTGAACTTGTGCAGGACAACCCCCACCAACGAAAAAACGCGACGCCGTTTGTGAAGCCTTATCAGCTTCCGAATGATGAGATCGAAGAAATTCTCACCAGCCGCAAGTTCACTCGCTTTGCCGTGGTTCGCGAACCAGCATCCCGCTTGCTTTCTGGATGGCTGGAAAAAATCAATCAGGGCCTGCCGCAAGCTGATCCCATTTTTGAGATTCTCAAAGAACAAGGGCGTGCGCCGCTAGCCCCCAAAGACATTTCATTTGCTGACTTCCTTGATGTGGTGTGCGCGTTACCTTCGCGTCAGCAGGATCCGCATTGGCGTCGCCAGAGCGATCACATCGGTCTTGAGTTCATTAAATTTAGTGAACTCATTCACCTCGAAGATCTTGAAAACTCGTGGGACTTACTCGGCAAACTCACCGGTGCGCCCGGGTTGAAAGAAGATTTCTTTTGCAAGAAGGCCACCCATGCTGGTTCACATATGAACGAGCATTACACGCCTGAATTGCTGGCCAGGGTCGCCAGCTCCTACGCCAAGGACTACGAGGCCTTCGGTTATGCCGTACCGAAGTTGGGTTAAAGCAACGCAAGAGGCCTACGCGCCTCTTGGCAATGAAGTGCACGCTCAAGGCGCAGCGAAATATATGAAGAACATTGCGCCATTCATCGGAATTGGAACCGTGCCTCGGCGCGCTGCACTCAAAGCGGCCTGGAAACCTTTGCCCGCACTCGATGAAGCGAATCTTGCAAGATTCTGTCTTGAGACGTGGAAACTGCCCGAACGCGAGTACCAATACGCCGCTTGCGATCTCTTGGCCTGGAACAAGACACCAAGAAGTGCTGACTTTCTCGTCCATCCGCTTGAAGCGCTCATCATCACCAAACCTTGGTGGGACACCATTGATGCGTTGAACGCTAATGCAGTGAACCCCTTGATTCGCAAGCATCCCCAACTCGTGAACACGATGTGGGAATGGATTGGGTCCGACAACATCTGGCTGGTTCGGGTTGCCATCCAGCACCAACGCGGCAATCGAGACACCACTGATCTTGATTTGCTGTTTGCCATGTGCGCACCACATATCAGTGAAAAGAACTTCTGGATTGCGAAAGCAATCGGCTGGGCCTTGCGCGATGCTTCGGCCTATTGGCCAAATGAGGTGCAGACGTTCATCACTCAACATCCAGATATTTCAAGTGTTGCTCGACGTGAAGGTCAGCGCGGCGTTGATCGTGCGCTCATTAAAAAATTACTTTGACGCTGCGATGAGCTCCGCGATCTGCACTGCATTGAGTGCTGCGCCCTTGCGAAGATTGTCGTTGCTCACAAACAGCACGAGCCCCTTGTTATCTGCAACTGACTGATCCTGACGAATGCGCCCAACTAGTGCGGGATCAGCGCCCGCAGCCGCAAGCGGCGTTGGAACATCGACGACCTCAACACCAGGAGCGACAGCAAGGAGCGCAATCGCTTCGGCAGGGGTGATTGCCTGGTCGAACTCGACGTTGATTGAAAGTGAGTGACCGGTAAACACCGGAACACGCACGCAGGTTCCTGAAACGAGCAAGTTCGGAATGTCGAGAATCTTGCGACTCTCATTGCGTAGTTTCTGCTCTTCATCAGTCTCGAGCGAACCATCATCAGCAAGGCTGCCCGCAAACGGAATCACGTCAAAAGCGATAGGAGCGACGTACTTCACCGGCGCAGGGAACTTCACAGCATCGCCACGGTGAGTGAGCGCCTCAATGTCTTGATCAACAACTGCGCGTACCTGCGAAGCCAGTTCTTCAACGCCGGCAAGCCCGGATCCTGAAACTGCTTGGAAGGTGCTGACAACAAGTCGACGTAATCCGGCAGCTTGATGAAGTGGCTTCAACACTGGCATCGCCGCCATGGTGGTGCAGTTCGGATTTGCGATGATGCCCTTGCGCATATCTGCAATCGCTTCTGGATTCACTTCGCTCACAACCAACGGAACGTCGGGATCCATCCGCCAAGCAGAGGAGTTATCGATCACGACGGCACCCGCAGCTGCATACTTCGGAGCTAAGACTTTGGAGGTTGACCCACCTGCCGAAAACAAAGCGATATCGATTCCAGTGAGATCGGCAGTTTCAGCGTTCTCAACGAGGATGTCTTCACCGCGAAAAGGCAAGGTGGTTCCTGCTGAGCGAGCAGACGCCATAAAGCGAATGCGTTCAATTGGGAAGTCACGTTCTTCAAGCAAATTACGCATGACTGCGCCAACTTGACCGGTGGCGCCAACAACAGCTACATGCATGCCGCGGCTCATCGTCCGCTACCTCCATAAACAACTGCTTCACCGTCAGCGTCCAGTCCAAACGCGGTATGGAGCGCTTGCACCGCGCGCTTGGCATCATCAACGCGAGTCACTACTGAAATACGGATCTCGGAAGTGGAAATCATTTCAACGTTGATGTCAGCGTCAGCAAGAGCGGTGAAGAAATCAGCTGAAACACCTGGGTGCGAACGCATACCTGCACCGACGAGTGAAACCTTGGCGACCTGATCATCAATGATCAGGTTTTCAAAGCCAATCGCCGACCGCTTGCTCTCTAGGGCTTCTAGAGCTTTCTTGGAAGTGCCAACCGGGCAAGTGAATGACACATCGGTGCGGCCAGTGGCTGCAGCAGAAATGTTCTGCACAATCATGTCGATGTTGATTGATGCATCAGCGAGTGCGCGGAAGATCGCAGCGGCTTCACCTGGCTTATCCGGTACGCCAACAACAGTAATTTTTGCATCATTCACGTCTGAAGCGACACCTGAAATAATCGGCTGTTCCATGGCTTTTCCTTCTGCGATAGCGGTGGCGATAACTTCCGGTGACACAACGAAAGTGCCATCTAGTTGAGAGAATGACGAGCGCACATGAATTGGCACATTAAAACGTCGTGCATATTCAACGCAACGAAGATGCAGCACCTTGGCACCAACTGCTGAGAGTTCCAACATTTCTTCATAAGTTACAAATGGCACTCGTCGTGCAGCTGGCACGATTCGAGGATCAGCGCTGAAGATGCCATCAACATCGGTATAGATCTCACACACCGATGCTTTCAAAGCTGCCGCAAGCGCAACAGCAGTGGTGTCTGAACCTCCGCGGCCAAGGGTGGTGATGTCTTTCGTGTCGAATGCAACGCCTTGGAACCCGGCAACGATCGGAATTGCGCCAGCTGCAAGTGCCTCTTGAATGCGGCTAGGTGTGACGTCAATGATTCGTGCAGCGCCATGAGCTGCGTCTGTAATAAGTCCCGCTTGGGAACCCGTGTAGGAACGGGCATCCTCCCCGAGATCGGCAATTGCCATCGCCAGAACCGCCATCGAGATGCGCTCGCCTGAGGTCAGCAGCATGTCCATCTCACGAGCGGGAGGATTACTAGAGACCTGATTGGCTAAGTCCAAGAGTTCATCGGTCATGTCGCCCATGGCTGACACGACGACAACAACTTCGTTTCCGGCCAGTTTGGTATCGACGATGCGACGCGCAACGCGCTTCACGCTCGCAGCGTCTGCAACGCTTGAGCCACCGAATTTCTGCACAATCAAGGACACGATCGGCAAGTCTACCCGCAGAAACGTAAGCGTTTTCCTTCGGCTATTGCCTCAGAAAACAGGGCAAGTCCAAGCTGGACACCCTTAAACCCGACGACGGCCCTCAAATGCGCGTCCAAGGGTGACTTCATCTGCGTACTCAAGATCGCCACCCACCGGCAGGCCACTCGCAAGACGTGACACGGCAATGCCAAGCGGGGAAATCAAACGTGCAAGATAGGTGGCGGTGGCTTCACCTTCGAGGTTCGGATCAGTTGCCAGGATTATTTCTACAATCCCAGCATCAGAAAGCCGGACCATCAATTCACGAATGCGTAAGTCATCGGGACCGATGCCTTCGATAGGGCTGATTGCGCCGCCGAGCACGTGATAGCGACCTTTGAACTCACGTGTCTTTTCGATCGCAACCACGTCTTTTGATTCTTCAACGACACACAGGATTGTTTGATCACGACGAGGATCGCGGCAGATTCGACATTCTTCCTGCTCGGCAACGTTTCCACACACCGAACAAAACCGAACCTTTTCTTTAACTTCGCGCAAGGCATCAGCCAAACGCAACACGTCTGTTGGATCTGCGGCAAGAATATGAAAGGCGATGCGCTGTGCGCTTTTTGGCCCCACGCCAGGAAGTCGACCGAGTTCATCAATGAGGTCTTGAATAATTCCTTCGTACATCAGTGCTCGATCTCACCGATTTGAGTTGCACCAAGCGCGCGAATCGCAAGGTCAACGCCGGACTCATCATCTTGATCATCATCGTCAAGGCTCGGAGCATCAACCTCAGCAACTGCTGCCGCTGAAACCGGGCTACCTGTGCCGCTTGGAGCGACAGCATTTGGAGCAAGCACTACATCGATGCGCACATCAGCCCGCATCACATCAAGAATTGCCTGACGAAGTCGCTCATCGTGGCCACTCGTGCGCGCGTTATTTACCTGCCCTGCATTTGGCACACCAACAGCCAAGGTGCCATTTGCCACAGACAGAGGTTGCGAAGCGTTGAAGAGCATCCACGCGACACGTGAATACGTTTTTGTTGCTTCCATGACGGCTGGCCACATGGTCACAAAATCAGAAAGCGGCGGAGCGTCACCAATCGCGCCACTTACTGGACCAGTTGTTGGCTTTGCTTCAACGGGTGCTGATTGGGCAGGTGGGCCGGCCTTAGGGATCTTCGGTGCTGCTGACTTCGAAGCGACTGCTGCCGGTTCTGCAACCACAGGCATGCGGCTCGCTGCTGCTGGCGCTACTGGCGCGACATCAACTGTTGTTTCGGTTTCAACCTCAGGTGCCGGTTCGTCATCTACAACTGCATCAACGATCAAGCCTGCTGTTGATGGCGCAATGTCGGAAAGCTTGCGAGCAACGGGCGGAGCAGACACTGGAGGCGCAGCAACGTGTGCAGTAGCCCCTGGCTTTGCAGCAAGAATCGCATCAACCGGAGCCGAGGCAAGACGGCGCTCGATTTGATCAAGGCGTGCACGAAGCCCGCGCTCATCAGCATCAATTGCTGGCAGCAACAAGCGAGCACACATCAATTCAAGCTGTAGCCGAGGCGCTGTTGCACCTTTTAATTCGCCAAGCGCTTCGCTGACGATGTCTGCTGCGCGAGAAAGTTCAGCGGTGCCAATTAATTTCGATTGTTCAAGCTCGCGTGCAACGAGTTCATCTGGTCCATCAATCAATGCGGCTGCTGCAGCGCCTGGCACATGCTGCAACACAATCAAATCTCGCAGGCGTTCAACGAGGTCGCTAACAAAGCGCCTAGGTTCGTGACCGGCATCCATAACTTTTTCAATCGTGCCAAAGAGTGCAGCACCATCGCGTGCGATCAGAGCATCGACAGTTTCATCGAGCAACGTCATGTCGGTCATGCCGAGCTGCATCACGGTGTCGGCGTAGGTCACACCTTCTGGGCCAGAGCCTGCAATGACCTGACCAAGAATCGAAAGACTGTCACGCACACTTCCTGCGCCTGCCTTTGCGATCAACGCAAGTGCGGCGGCATCTGCAGACACACCTTCTTGTTCACAAATTGATGCAAGGTGAATTTGAAGTTCGCGAGCTGAAACCAAACGGAACGTGTAGTTATGCGTGCGCGAACGAATCGTTGGCAGCACCTTGTCGACTTCAGTCGTTGCAAAAATAAAGCGCACGTGCGGCGGTGGCTCTTCGACCAGTTTCAGAAGTGCGTTGAAACCAGCAGACGTGACCATGTGGGCCTCATCGATGATGTAGACCTTGTAGCGAGATGAAGCTGGTGCAAACATTGCCCGCTCGCGCAGATCGCGGGTGTCTTCAACACCACCGTGACTTGCTGCGTCTAATTCAATGACATCGATCGAACCGGCACCATTGGGTGCGAGGTCAAGGCAGCTTTGGCACACACCACAAGGAGTAGGCGTTGGGCCCTGCTCACAGTTCAGTGAGCGGGCCATGATGCGAGCAGTTGAAGTCTTACCGCACCCACGAGGGCCAGCAAACAGGTATGCATGATGGGTGAGGTTGTTTTGCAAGGCCCGCGTCAGTGGCCCGGTGACATGCTCCTGACCGACCACTTCCGACAGGGAAGCTGGGCGATAGGTGCGATACAAGGCCATAGACACGGGTCTGAGTCTATGGCCTTGATCAGACAGCGTCTGATGAGTAAAGCGCCACAGGTGAAACTGGGGCTACTTCCAAATCCCAATCGGTATCGTCCACTCTGAATATGCCTGACCAGGCCAGCCAATGCTGCGAATTCGCACGGTCATGCCACCAGAAGGAACATTGGCGAGACTGAAGGCAGCCTGCGTCGCACCGACGATTGGCGAATCAAAGTGTGTCCACGTTGAGTACCCGGGCCAGGTGTATTCGAATTCATAACCCAGAACGTTATCCCTGCCCACTACTTCGGCATCAGGATTCTTCCACTTAATCGTGAGCACATCAGACGTGCGTAAATAGTCGGCAGCAAACGCATCTGGCGCAGGGACCTCATTCGTGAACTGGCGCGATGGAGACCAACCAGAAGTGCGCGATACAACCCCGTGAATATCAATAGTCTTCACTTTGAAATAAACCTTTTCATCTGGTTTCGCCCCAAGTTCAGCCCGGGTAAACCTTGTTGCCGTCTTGATTCCGATTGTGCGCACAAGAGTCGGTTCGTCGCCCTGGAGGTACGCTGAAATTTCATATCCACGCAATTCATCAGTAGGAAGTGAGCTTCCTTCCCAGAACACAAGCATTGTTGATGCGCTTCCCCATGCGCTCACGCTGTTTGGAGGTTTAAGTCTGAGTGATGATCTCAGTATTTTAAGTGACGTCCAACCTGATTTACCAGCGTCATTCACTGCGCGCATACGGTAGTAGTTGTTCTCACTGTTGTTCGCAATATCGCTCTCATAGGTAAAAGTGTTGTCATCCACTCTTCGAGTTATGCCCTCAGGTCCAAAGCACCAAAACGTGCATTGGATGTTGAGTTCATAACCCGTCACTGCATCATCGCCAAGGGTGCGCGGCGCATCCCAGCTAAGCATCGCAACACCTGCGACTTGCCGAACCTTGAAATTCAGTGGCACCGTTGGCGCGCTATATCGAATGCCAGAGGGACTTGCAGGTGACGGTGTTGCCGATGGCACTGCCGGAGACCCAGCACGCAATTCAGCCCATTTCGCATTTGTTACTGGCGATCCCGACCACATCTGAACACCGAGCAAATCAAACGGCGCTGCGGTGTAGAGGTACCAGAACGTTGCGTCAATACCCAGAGCTGCGGAATCGCGATACGTCTGCTCAAGCAGTGTCGCGCCCTGATCGTCACTGAAATCCGCGCCCGGTCGAGTTCCTGGACCCGCAAGTCCGTAATTGACTTCGGTATCGAAAATCAAACGATCAAGTAGCGCTGAATCCGGGCCAACTACTTTAACGACCGCAGTTTGCCAGGCTTTGATATCGGAGATCCGCTGCGCTGAGATTCCAGCAAAAGGAATGTCTCCTGCTGGATACGTATGAATGGTGTATCCATCAAATGGGTTACCCACGGCTCCGAGCGCGCCCAAATACCCAGTCGTGAACTTCGCAGCTGGTGAAACCAAGCGCGTTGTTGTTGAAGCCATTAACACAAGGGCGCTTGAGTTCTTACTTTTGATGATGTCGTAAGCGGTTTTCGTCAGTTGTGCTAACTGATCGTAGGAGCCGGTCCAGAAGGTTTGTAAATTCGCTTCATTCCACACTTCATACGCCGCGATTCGCGAGCCATAGCGATTCACTACCGCTCGGACGTAAGTCGTCCAGTTCTCAATATTGCTGGGCGGACTTGCTGTTCCTAGCCCCCAACGTGGATCACCAGCATTGGGATCACTTGCAGCCCATTCCGGAGTCAAACCAAGAACCAGCATTGGTTGGGCACCGGTTGCTTCCGCCTGCGCGACACGCATATCTAGAACAGACCAATCGAAGACGTCTCGATCCGGGTTCACATCTTTCCAAGCAGTCTTCATATCCCACAGACGGTGCATACCTGCTTTGAGTGGCACTGCTCCGGTAACTTCCGGCGCAACTTCCATCGACATGAAATAACTTGCGCGTGCAGAAGTCGTCTGGAACCTCTTGAGGCCTGCATCAATCTGTGCAGCGGTGAGGTCAGCGGCCTGGGCACTTGTTGGCACGAAGGTCATGATCGAGCCGATGCCTAAAACAATGGCTGCAATCTTGATCATCAAATTACGCGAATGGTGTGCACGAGTCATGCCGTGAATCCTTTGCTCATCTGGGGGGACCCCCCGCACACCCGCCAGAGCTCACCTGTCCTTGCTGCCTTCCGGCCCTGGGGAGATTCAGCGAGATGACGCCGCACGAGGGGTCGCTACAACTGTACGGGCAGGCAGCAGGAATTCGCCAACCCGGTTGTCGGTAGGCTCCTCCACGGAGGATTCGCCTAGTGGCCTATGGCGCTCGCTTGGAAAGCGGGTTGGGGGTGACCCCTCAGGGGTTCGAATCCCCTATCCTCCGCCAGATGAAAGCCGCCACTCGTGGGCGGCTTTCGCATTTACCGGTTGGCCAGCTCCATCGCGACCAGATCCCTAGGCTGTAGCCATGAATCCATTCATGGTCGTGTGTACCTACCAGCCAAATACGGATATGGCGGAAGTAGCCAAAGTCATCCCGCAGGAACAAGCCATAGCGAAAAGCTTGCAAGAGGCTGGTCGTCTGGGCGCAATTCACCTAGCGCTTCCGCGAGGCACCGTGTTTCTCGAAGTCTTTGCGCACGATCTTGACGCCGCCCAAGCAACGGTGCTGGAACTCCCGATGTCCAAGTGGTGGGACCTAGACATCTTCCCTCTCGTACGCCCGCACTAGGCGGCTACGTTGAGGTAGCGGCGAGGGCACAAATAGGTGTCCGCGATTCTTCCTTGTACCCTCTTCCACGGTGGCGTGTCCGAGCGGCCAAAGGAGCACGCCTCGAAAGCGTGTGTGGGGGCAACTTCACCGTGGGTTCAAATCCCACCGCCACCGCCAAGAGTTATGGGCACCCGCATTGCTGGGTGCCCATAACTTTCTTTATTTGCTGACGGTGATGGTTGTTCCGCTGTTGTCGTAGCACGTAATCGCGATAGTGGCCGCCCCTGAGGTTACGGTCTTCGGGCATGATTCGTCAGCGAGGGTTAGCCCTTCAAGTCAATCGAGGCTGCTGTGATGAATATCTGGCCCGCGAGGTCGGGACCTTTGCCCCTATTTTACGCAGGGACTTGACAATTAACTTAGGCAACCCTAACTTGACTCCAGCAAGCGAGGTAAGGCTTACCTAAGGAGCAAGATGTTCAGCAATTTCCTGATCGGCCTACGTGAAGGCATCGAGGCCGCACTGATCGTGTCGATTTTGGTTACCTATCTCGTGAAGCTTGATCAGCGTCATCTGCTGCCTCGTTTGTGGATCGGTGTGAGTGCTGCCGTTGCGCTCTCCATCGGGTTCGCCGCGCTCCTTGCCTTTATCGGTGCTGAACTTTCCGACTCGGCAGAGCAAATCTTCGCTGGCACGATGAGCATCCTGGCTGTCATCTTGATCACCTGGATGATCTTCTGGATGGCAAAGCGAGCTCGCTACATCAAAGGCCATCTCCAAGGTGAAGTTGATGATGCCCTCTCACGTGGTAGTTGGGCTCTCGCAATAATCGCATTTCTCGCAGTCGCTCGCGAAGGTCTAGAAACCGCGCTGTTCCTTTGGGCCGGATTTCGCTCAAGTGGTGAAGGCGGCGCATCAATTTGGGGTGCAGTCCTTGGCCTGGGTGTCGCCGTCACCATCGGCGTCATTATTTACCGCGGTGCAGTCAACTTGAATCTTGGTCAACTCTTCCGTTGGACAGGCATCGCATTGATTTTTGTTGCAGCTGGAGTTCTCGGGCACGGTCTTGGTGATCTTCAAGAAGCCGGCGTATTGCCAGGGGCTTCTTCACTTGCCTTCGACGTCAGCGACAGTGTTCCTGTTGATAGTTGGTACGGCTCGCTACTTAAGGGTGTCTTCAGCTTCTCTGCACAGACAACGTGGCTTTCATTTGTTGTCTGGTGGGTCTACGTCGTGACAACACTTTCCTTCTTCGTAAAAACGACTAAGAAGTCGCCTGCGAAGAAGCCGTTGGCACAACCAGTTGCGTAGAAGGGCAGCCAATACCTGAAGGGCTCGGTGTTGGTGATGCCTTCTTGGCAGCAACTGTCGCGTCGTCAACAACGGCAACAAAACCGCTACCAATAACTACATCGACCACGCGCTTCGTGCGGTCATCGGGGATAAGTACGGCTCCCGGGAAGTAGTAGGCGAGTAACTGTGCTGCAGCCTTACCCGTTGGCCCGTAACGCAATTCGCCAGTTCCTTGAGCCTGTCGATTGCCATCAGCATTGGCCACAGTTCTGATATCAAAACCACGTGCGCGTAGTTCGTCT
>CAFBMC010000051.1_pt1 | contig 12040 bp, 10 predicted proteins | sample 7268441 | NCBI WGS metagenome assembly CAFBMC01 (sample SAMEA6814051, study PRJEB35770) | freshwater metagenome | biome: Freshwater; feature: Freshwater reservoir; material: water | place: Czech Republic | collected 2017-05-23 | depth 30m m | reverse complement strand
CAGTTCGGATCGATCGCGTCAGCGATCCTGCGCAGGTCATCAAGATCGGCAACTTCGATGGTGATTTTGCCGCGCGAGGTTTTTGACTTCAATCCAGCAATCACAACCCGGGTGTCGAGGCGATCTTCAAGTCGTCCTGCAACAAGTTCTAATAAATCAGATGTTGCCGTGATGGATGTTCGCGCTTTCTTTTTGTTCTTAGAATCGCCCTTAGTCACCAGGATGATTTCTTCAACGCTGCGAACGCTTAATCCTTCTTTGACAATACGATCTGCAAGTTTTTGCATCGCTGCGGGATCTTCTAGACCAAGGAGGGCACGAGCATGGCCCGCACTTAAGACACCTGCTGCCACGCGCTTTTGCACGTCACTAGGCAGCTTCAACAAGCGAAGCGTGTTAGAAATTTGTGGCCGGGATCGCCCGATCCTCGTTGCTAATTCTTCCTGCGTGCAACCAAAGTCTTCGAGCAATTGTTGATATGCCGCAGCCTCTTCTAGCGGATTCAGATTTGCGCGGTGCAAGTTTTCCAGGAGCGCGTCTCGCAAGAGTGCATCGTCATCAGTCTCACGGATGATCGCGGGGATCACGGTGAGTCCGGCGATCTTGCACGACCGCAGACGGCGTTCGCCAGCCACGAGTTCGTAGCCGTTACCCGCGGGGCGAACCACGATCGGCTGTAACAGCCCAATTTCGCGAATAGACGCCACTAACTCGGCAAGTGCTTCTTCATCAAAGACCAAGCGTGGTTGACGTGGATTTGGGCTGATCGCATTGATATCGAGTTCGGCATAGGTCAGGCCATGAACACTCTCAACCTGAGGTTGAGGTCCGGATTTGCGGCCAGAATTCGTTGATGGCGCGTCGCCTGAACCGTCAGCCTGAGTTGCGGGCCCAGCAGCAGTGGGAATCAAGGCACCCAGGCCTCGACCCAGGCCGCGCTTCGTGGTGTTACTCATCTGTCCTCCGGTGTACAAACTGTCTGTTTTGTTACGTTATGTATGTTTATACCTGTGGATAAACGTGTGGAGAAATAGCTGCAAGCTCCATAGCTGCTTGCCGATACGTGAGCGCGCCTGGTGAGGAAGGGTCATAGGTCAGCACGGTCTGTGCATAACTTGGCGCTTCGGAGACCCGGACGTTTCGCGGAATCACGGTACCCAGCACGCGCTCGCCGAAGTGCGTGCGCACTTCTTCAGCTACTTGGGCCGCCAAGCGGGTACGTCCGTCATACATCGTCAACAAGATTGCTGACACTTCAAGCTGGGGATTCAAATGCGTCTTGACCATTTCAACGGTGCGCAATAACTGCGACAAACCTTCAAGGGCGTAGTACTCACATTGAATCGGCAGCAGCACCTCGCGAGCCGCCACTAGGCCATTGAGGGTGAGTAGACCAAGGGATGGGGGGCAATCCAGCAAGAAGTAGTCAACTGGCTCCCCATCGGCTGCGGCCTCGGCTATGTACGTCTCAAGGGCTCGGGAAAGGCGGTACTCCCGGGCAACCTGGGAAACCAATTCGATTTCCGCCCCTGCGAGGTCAATCGTGGCTGGAACGCAGCGCAAATTTGGAATATCAGGGCAATCAGCAATGACATCCGCGATTGCAGCATCTCCGATGAGTACTTCATAGATACCCGGAACGCCCTCGCGATGGTCAACGCCAATCGCCGTTGAGGCATTTCCCTGTGGATCCATATCAATGACCACGACTCGTGCACCTGTCATCGCTAAAGCTGCAGCGATATTGACGGTGCTGGTGGTTTTACCGACGCCGCCCTTTTGGTTAGCAATCGTGATGATGCGAGTCACTGAGGCCACCCAAGATCACGAGAGGGTTCAATCAATGTTTCACGTGAAACGGGCCATCCCAGAGCAGAGACTTCCGCTTGGTCATCACTTTTTTGGGAATCGGCAGGTGGCATGTGCCTATTGTGTCGCACCACGGGTGGCGCTGACCACAGTGGTGGCTGGATCTACCCAAGGGCTACCTATCAGGATAATTTCCACGTTACGCAATCCGTACTGCTTGATTTCAGGTGCAGCGGATTCGATCTCCCCCGCCACGGATTGGCCTTTCATCGCTAGGAGCCGACCACCCTGGTGCAGGAGCGGCACCGTCCAGCCCAAGAGCTTGCCCAGTGGCGCAACTGCTCGAGCGGTCACGATGTCGAAGGTGCCCCAGACCGCTTTGACTTCCTCGCCTCTTCCGCGGAGTACGGTCACGCGATCACTCATCCCAAGGTTCTCAACAGCTTGGCTTAGGAAGGTTGCTCGTCGTAGTAAGGGTTCAACCAGCGTTACTTGGAGGTCAGGACGCGCGATAGCCCACACCAGTCCGGGTAATCCGGCCCCAGAACCAACATCGGCCACCGTTGAACCCTGGGGAACCAGGTTCGCCGCTGGATCAACCACAACGGCTGAGTTCAATAGATGGCGTGACCACAGGCGGGGAATCTCGCGCGGACCAATAAGTCCGTGGTCAACACCGTCACCTGCCAAAATGTCGGCGTACCTTTGTAGAAGTTCACCTTGTGGCTCCAGCCAAGCTGGGAGTTCAGGACGTTTCACGTGAAACGGTTAACTGACGCGAATAACCACGCGGCGGTTTGGCTCTTCGCCTTCGGATCCGCTGACTAAGCCAGCTTCGGCCACTGCGTCATGCACGATCTTGCGCTCGAATGGCGTCATCACGGGCATGCTCACTGGTGCTGCGGTGCGCTGGGCTTCAGCAACTGCCACCTTGGTTTGTTCCACCAGGTCGGTACGTCGCTGAGCGCGGTAACCGGCAACATCCAACATCAACCGTGAACGTTCCCCGGTTTCGCGAGCTGCAGCCAGCCGAGTGAGTTCTTGGAGTGAGTCAAGAATCTCGCCTTTTTCCCCTACCAAATGCGACAAATCACCTGATTTCACCTCAACGATGGAAACCATCGCCCGGTTACCTTCAACATCGATGTCGATGTCGCCATCGAGATCTGCGATGTCGAGAAGTCCTTCAAGGTAATCGGCCGCTGCGTCGCCCTCTTGTTCGAGCAGGGTACGTTTTTGTGTTGACACTTCAGTCATTGAACTCTCCTACTTGCGCTTGCGTTGGTTTCGTGAAGTTTTCTTCGGCTGGACTCGCGGTGCTGCTGCGTCATCGGCTTCAGTGGCTTCAAGTGTGATGGTCGTTCCCGTATCTTTTCCTGCACCGCGACTTGAATCTCGTAGTTGCTTGGCTTCAAAAGCTGGGGTACCTGGCTGAGGGTTGTTGCGGATCACATAGAACTGCTGCCCCATCGACCACAAGTTCGTGGTGAACCAATAGATCAAGACACCAATAGGGAAGTTAATGCCAGACACCATGAACATCAACGGGAAGACATACAAAAGAATCTTCTGTTGCTTCACCATTGGGTTGTCAGGAGCGCTGCCCTTAACGATCAACTGACGTTGGGTCAGGAAGGTCGTGGTGGTCATCAAAATGATCAAAATGATGCAGAGAATGCGAGTTGCCATCGGATTTGGTGTTCCGTCGGCATCCATGAACGTGCCGTACAACGGCACACCAAAAATCTCGGCGCTGTGCATTGATGCAGCAAGGTGCGCGTACTGATCCCAAGCGAAAACACCTGGTGCTACATAGTTTGCGTCAGCTGGGTTGTACTGGGCAACACCTTGCAAAACACCAAACAAAGCAAAGAATATTGGCGCTTGCAAGATGATTGGCAAACAAGATGCAAGGGGATTGGTGCCAGTCTCCTTGTATAACTTCATCATTTCTGCCGACTGCTTCTCACGGTCGCCGGCGTACTTCTTTTGAATCTCTTTCATCTGCGGTTGGATGAGTTGGAGATTGCGCTGACTCTTGATCTGCTTAACAAACAGCGGGATCAAGACAATTCGGATGGTTACTACGAGTCCGACGATGGAAAGTGCCCAAGTCCAGCCGCTGTCGCCATCGAGGAAGATGCTGAATAGGCCATGGAACTGGACAAGAATCCAGCTGACCCCGTCTTTCAGCCAATCAAGGATGAACATGATCTCCCTTAGTTCTCGAACTCATCGGACGCCTGCACACGTGGTCGTCCATCGGAAAGTATGGCTGGTCGCCAATGTCCATGTTCAGGCACGGGGTCTACCCCACCACCGTTCCATGGATTACAACGCATTAAGCGCCAAGTACTCAACATAAACCCCTTAACCGCTCCATGTTGTTTCACGCTGTCAAGGGCGTATGCAGAGCAACTCGGATAAAACCGACAGCTCGGCATCAGTAGCGGCGAAAGGGTGAGTTGATAGGTGCGAATAGCGCCTATCAACATCCACTTCAGTGCCCCGCCAACTGAATGATTCCAGGCCCATGTCATCCAATGAACCAGCGCCATCAACTTGGAACCCTTGCTGATGAACCCTTTTTCAATTCGGCTTTTTTTACTGCGGCCGCTAATCCACTTCGAAAATCTGCGTCTAATCCTTGGAAACCGCAGGACCCAGCCCCAGGTAGCGCCCGCACAACCACTTGGGAACCAAGTGGCATCGAGGAGAGCAGTGGGGCAATCAGTGCCCGCAGTTGCCTACTTACACGGTGTCGGACCACGGAATTTCCCACGGCAGCACCAACAGTCAAGCCGACACGAGGGGCTTCTGGCGCATCGCGAATCACACAATGAACAACCAGATTTGGGCGACCGGCCCGTGCACCCTGGCGAACCGTCGCTGAGAAGTCAGCTGAACGGCGCAACCTATTGGGCGCGGAAAGCATTACGCAGAAAGGCGGGCACGGCCCTTGGTGCGGCGAGCTCCAAGAATTGCACGACCTGCGCGCGTACGCATCCGCAACCGAAAGCCGTGCGTCTTTGCACGACGACGATTGTTGGGCTGGAAAGTGCGCTTCATGATCGGACTCCTGCAAGTTGGAAAAATTGGGAAGCTAGGGAACCCGAACAAAAGCTCGAGTGCCTTAGAACTGGTAAAGATTACGGACAGATCACCCTCCGGGTCAAACTGGGGTAGCGGCGGCAACAGTAATTACCGAAAAACTTGTTGAAACGAGGGTTTTTTCACTATCGTCCTCACCTCTGTACCCACACTGGGTCCACACCTGTGGAAATCCATGTGGACAACTGACAGAATCAGGCCGTTACAACGTAGTGCGCGACCAAGAAACTCAGAAAGGGGCCCCGTGGAAGAGACTCGAGAACTCGCAGATGTGTGGCCTGAGGTTCTTGCGACCCTCGCAGAGGGGATTCTTACTCCCCAGCAGCGTGCCTTCGTTGCTTTGACCCGTCCTCTTGGTTTGGTTGAAGACACCGCCCTCGTAGCTGCTCCCAATGAATTCACGAAAGACGTACTTGAAACTCGGCTTCGCCCCATGGTCATTGAGGCGCTGAGTGCCACGATGGGTAGAGAGATTCGGTTAGCTGTCACTGTTGATCCAACGATCGATCCGGGTCTAGATGAAGTCACTGATGATGTGGCTGATGCCACCTACGCTCACCAGTTACCAACACCAAATGAACCAGCAGTGCAGACCTTCACTGAGTCGCGACAAGATGATCGCCCTGGTGGTGGTTCGCCTAGTACCCGCCTTGAAGAGGGTCGACTGAACGCCAAATACACCTTCGATACTTTCGTGATCGGTTCAAGTAACCGTTTTGCCCACGCAGCAGCGGTAGCGGTTGCTGAGCAGCCAGCTCGCGCGTACAACCCGTTGTTTATTTACGGTGGTTCCGGCCTTGGTAAGACGCACCTCTTGCACGCGATTGGTCATTACACCCGAACCCTGTACCAGGGCACCCGCGTTCGTTATGTTTCTTCTGAAGAGTTCACTAACGAATTTATTAACAGTATTCGTGACGATAAAGCTGCTGCTTTCCAGCGCCGTTACCGCGATGTTGATGTCTTGCTGGTTGATGATATTCAGTTCCTGAGCGGAAAAGTCCAGACGCAGGAAGAGTTTTTCCACACCTTCAACACTTTGCATAACGCAAATAAGCAAATTGTTATTACTTCGGATTTGCCACCGAAACTGCTTCAAGATTTTGAAGACCGCATGCGTTCGCGTTTCGAATGGGGTTTGATCACCGATGTTCAGCCTCCCGATCTAGAGACTCGTATTGCCATTCTTCGTAAGAAGAGTGTGCAAGAACGTCTCGTTGCACCTCCTGAAGTTCTCGAATACATCGCTTCGAAAGTGTCGAGTAACATTCGCGAACTTGAAGGCGCACTTATTCGCGTCACTGCCTTTGCTTCCCTGAATCGCCAGCCCGTTGATATGTCGATCACCGAAGTGGTCTTGAAAGATCTATTCCCGTCAGAGGCGGGTCCTGAGATCACCGCGGCCCAGATCATGGCTGCCACTGCCACCTACTTTGGGGTCACTGTTGATGATCTCTGCGGAGCCAGCCGGTCACGAGTGTTGGTCACTGCCCGTCAGATTGCGATGTACCTGTGTCGGGAACTTACTGATCTTTCCTTACCGAAAATTGGTCAAGCTTTTGGCGGTCGCGATCACACCACGGTGATGCATGCCGACCGTAAAATTCGCCAGTTAATGGCTGAGCGACGAAGTCTGTTCAATCAGGTTTCTGACCTCACCAGCCGAATTAAGTCTCAACCTCGGGTGATGTAACTCGTTCTTTTCCAAGAATTACACGTCACATCCGCCCCACGAGTCACAACTTTCCCACAGGTGTGGATAACCGTTGTGGATAACACTGTGGATAGTGACGGTTCTCCCTTGAGTTTTTATTTCTTTGCTGGCTTAGTCTCCTATGTCACAGCCCTATCCCCGCCCCTGCATAACCTGTGCACAACTATTTTTCCTCGTGGATAGCCCTCCTAATATCTGGGGACGAGCTCCCCTAAAACTGTGGATAAGTTTTATCTTTGGGTGCTTATCCACATTTGTGGTGATTTCACCCTCAGGATGTCCCCACCCCCCGTGGATGACCCCACGCCTAGTGACCTCGTTAAACAGCATTTGTCCCCAGAATCCACAGGACCTACTACGACTACTACCTATAACTACCTAGGGAGATAAATAACAACCATAAGTAGTGCAAGAATCACCCCCACACCTTTTGGTGCATCACTTGTGTAAGGGGAAATCGTGAAGATCCGAGTTGAACGCGACACGCTTGCGGATGCGGTCGCTTGGGCTGCACGTACTTTGCCATCACGTCCGTCCTTGCCCGTCCTTGCTGGTCTGGTCTTAACAGCTGATTCAGAGGGTTTAACTCTGAGTAGCTTTGACTATGAAGTTTCGGCACGAGTGATGATCAGTGCTGATGTAGAAGTTCCAGGAACAACATTGGTCTCTGGACGCCTGTTGGCTGATATTGCCCGCTCACTTCCAGGTGCTCCGGTCACCTTGGTGAGTGAAGGCACACGAATCGTTATTACGTGCGGTCGCTCATCATTCACCCTTCCGACTTTGCCCGTTGAGGATTACCCGCAACTTCCAGCAATGCCAAGTAGCTCAGGTGAGATCAACGCAGCTGTATTTGCTGAAGCTGTAGCCCAAGTTGCGATTGCAGCCGGAAAAGATGACACCCTGCCTACTCTTACGGGTATTCGGATGGAAATTGAAGGGCAGTCCATCACTTTGGCCGCGACCGACCGCTATCGCCTTGCTGTTCGTAATTTCACCTGGACACCGACGTCATCAGCAATCTCAATGAACGCATTGATTCCAGCGCGCACACTTGCGGAAACTGCAAAAGCATTAGCCAACGGTCAAGGCGTCACACTTGCCCTAGCCGCAGCAGGTGAAGGTTTGATTGGCTTTGAAGGTAGTGGTCGACGCACAACCACGCGACTACTCGATGGAGAATTTCCTAAATATCGAACCTTGCTTCCCAGTGAGTCTGCGGGCGTTGCAACGATAGAAGTTGCGGCACTTACCAATGCAGTGAAGCGAGTTGCGCTGGTAGCAGAGCGCAATACTCCTGTGCGTTTAGCTTTTGAAGGTTCGGAAGTAATTCTTCGAGCTGGCACTGGTGAAGATGCACAGGCCAACGAAGCCGTTGAATCACTCCTTGATGGTGATGACATTGAGATTGCTTTCAACCCCACCTATCTTCTTGATGGCTTGGCTGCGCTCGATGCTCCGTATGCGCGCATGTCGTTCACTCAATCAACGCGACCCGCAGTACTTACTGGTGCGGCTGATCCCACTTCAGAACTTCGTGATGATTACCGCTACCTGTTGATGCCTGTTCGCTTGACTGGCTGAGAGTAGACACCGAACATGTGGGTGTCACAGCTAGCGCTAACTGATATTCGTTCGTATTCGCAAGTTGAAGTTGATCTTCAACCCGGAGTAACGACGTTTGTTGGTCGCAATGGTCAAGGGAAAACAAATCTTGTCGAAGCTATTGGTTATGTAGCAACACTCAATAGTCACCGCGTAGCAAGTGATACGCCGTTAGTGAAGTTTGGAACCGATCAAGGGTTTATTCGCTGCAGTGTGAACGCAAATGATCGCGACACGCTCGTGGAGATTGCAATCCTGCCGGGACGCGCGAACAAAGCTCGCATTAATCGCTCACCTACTCCAAGAATGCGCGACGTGCTTGGAATTCTCCGAGTTGTTATTTTTGCCCCAGAGGACCTTTCGCTCGTGAAAGGTGATCCATCTGATCGTCGAAAGTTTCTCGATGATTTATTGGTTCAAAGAATTCCACGGCTTGCTGGCACTCGTCAGGATCTTGATCGGATCCTTAAACAACGAAATGCGTTATTAAAATCAGCGCGCACAAATCGCAAATCAAGTGACGAATATTTAGACAGCACCTTGAGTGTGTGGAACGACCAACTCGCAACAGTTGGCGCCGAACTTCTTGCAGCTCGTCAAGTGTTACTTGCTGAACTGAGTCCGCCAGCGGTTGCCAACTACACCTTCATCAGTGAAGACCCAACTGCAGAACTTGCGTTGACCTACGTCTCCAATATGAGTCAAGTACTTGGCGATGCGGTACCCATTGGTTCCCCGGATAAAGAGGAATGGAGACTTGCGCTTCTTGATGCGATGAAACTTCGGCGCAAAGACGAAGTGGATCGCGGACTCACTCTGGTTGGTCCACAACGCGATGACCTACACATCAGCCTTGGTCCGGTACCGGCGAAGGGCTACGCCTCACACGGTGAATCTTGGTCGATTGCGCTTGCTTTAAAGCTGGCAAGTTTTGATGTCTTGCGTTCTGATGGTGAAGATCCGGTGCTCATTCTTGACGATGTCTTTGCCGAACTCGACACAAAACGACGAGAGCGATTGGCCGCTCGCCTGACTGAAGCCACCCAAGTGCTGATTACTGCTGCGGTTGACGCCGATATCCCAGCTGAGTTATTGGGGTCGCGTTTTTGGGTGGATGCTGGGAAAGTGAGCCATGACCACTGATCGGGGTGACGCGGCAGCCAAGGCGCTGCGCCGTGCCGTCGGGGGCGGGAAAACTCGTAAGAAAAACCCAATGAGCAAGCGCCCTAGTTCGAGTTTGGATAGCCGCGATCCGCAGACGCTAGGTAACGCGATGGATGAACTCATCGCACATCGCGGCTGGAAGCAAGAGAGCGCCGGCGCCCAGGTGCTGACCCAATGGACCCAAATCGTGGGGGAAGACCTGGCCAGCCATGTGGTTCCAGAGACCTTTGAGGCCGGAATTCTGGTCTTACGTGCTGAATCCACCACCTGGGCTACCCAAGTGCGCCTCATGCTGCCCCAAGTACGCAAAAACATCGATGCGGCCGTGGGCACCGGTGTGGTCAGTGACATCCGCATTCAGGGTCCACAGGGCCCGTCGTGGAAGTCCGGACCCCGGCACGTCAAAGGCAGGGGTCCGCGCGACACCTACGGGTGACCTCTGGCGGCCAAGCAGACCCCGTAAGGCGATTATGAGGATCCAGTCATACACGGGGCTTGAACGGGGGGGTCAAATCCCCTCTAGGGGCCGCCACGGGCCGCAAGATACACCCGAATAGGTAAAAAAGAGGTAGACTTCTGGCTTAAGCAGTTCTTGCCTGAGGAGGCCGGTTTCACGTGTCATATGACGCCAGTGCCATTCAAGTACTCGAAGGCTTAGATGCCGTTCGCAAGCGCCCCGGAATGTACATCGGTTCTACTGGCGAGCGTGGTTTACACCACCTGGTCTACGAAGTAGTCGACAACTCAGTGGATGAAGCCATGGCCGGCTACGCCTCCACCATCTCCGTTACTTTGCTGGCCAACGGTGGCGTTCGCGTAGTTGACGATGGTCGCGGCATCCCGGTCGACATCGTGGAGAGTGAAGGCAAGCCCGCAGTAGAAGTTGTGCTCACGGTCCTGCACGCCGGTGGCAAGTTCGGCGGCGGCGGCTATTCGGTCTCCGGCGGTCTACACGGCGTGGGCGTCTCGGTAGTGAATGCACTTTCCAAGCAACTTGATGTTGAAGTGCGCCGCAACGAATCGGTCTATCGCCAGACCTACATGCACGGTGTTCCACAAGCCGAACTTTCCAAAGATGAAGCCGCTGATCACACCGGCACCACCGTCACCTTCTGGGCTGATGACGAAATCTTTGAAACCACCACCTTTGACTTCACCACCTTGGCTCGACGTTTCCAGGAGATGGCCTTCCTGAACAAGGGATTGACCATTGAACTCACCGATGAGCGTCTCGTGGTTGCAAAGAAAGAGACGACAGACACTGACGCAGAAGGCAGCGCGGCCCTTGAAGTTGTCGATGTTGTAGACGAAGCAGATCGCATCCGGAGTGTCAGTTACTGCTACCAAGGTGGCATTGCCGACTTCGTTGAACACATCAACGCAAGCAAGGGTGCTTCCCATCAGCACATCATCTACTTCGAAACTGAAGCGGAAGATAAGCAAATGAGTGCCGAAATCGCGATGCAGTGGAATAACTCCTATGCCGAATCGGTTTACACCTTCGCGAACACCATCAACACGCATGAAGGTGGCACGCACGAAGAAGGCTTCCGTACCGCATTGACATCGTTGGTGAATAAGTTTGCTCGCGAGTGGAACATCTTGAAAGAAAAGGATGCGAATCTCAGCGGAGAAGATATTCGTGAGGGTCTCACCGCAATCATCAGTGTGAAGTTAACTGAACCGCAGTTTGAAGGTCAGACCAAGACCAAGCTCGGTAACACCGAGATGAAAGCCTTCGTTCAAAAAGCCGTCAACGATCAACTTGGTGAATGGCTAGAAAAGAACCCTGCTGAAGGTAAAGACATTGCTCGCAAGAGCGTGAATGCTTCAGCTGCGCGCATCGCTGCTCGCAAGGCGCGCGATCTTGCCCGAAACCGCAAGGGGCTCCTTGGCGGCGCGGGTATGCCGGGCAAGCTCATCGACTGCTCAAGCCGTGAGCCAGAAGAGTGTGAAGTCTTCATCGTGGAAGGCGACTCCGCAGGTGGTTCTGCGCGTCAGGGTCGCGATCCAAAACGTCAGGCGATTTTGCCTATTCGTGGAAAAATCTTGAACGTTGAAAAAGCTCGCATCGACAAGGTGTTGCAAAACACTGAAGTGCAAGCACTTGTTTCGGCATTCGGTACCGGTATTCAAGAAGAGTTCGATATCAATCGTCTGCGCTACCACAAGGTGGTGTTGATGGCCGATGCTGACGTTGACGGTCAACACATCCGTACCTTGTTGTTGACGTTGCTCTTCCGCTTCATGCGTCCACTTGTTGAACAAGGCTACGTCTACATCGCTCAGCCACCGCTCTACAAAATCAAGTGGTCGCGTGATGACTCAGACTGGGCTTACTCAGATCGCGAACGTGATGCCGTAGTTGAAGCAGGTCTTGCAGCCGGAAAGCGTTTGCCAAAAGACGAAGCCATTCAGCGCTACAAGGGTCTTGGTGAAATGAACGCCGATGAACTCTGGGACACCACCATGGATCCAGAACATCGCGTGCTCTTGCAAGTCACTCTTGATGACGCCGCGCAAGCCGATGAGATGTTCAGTGTGCTCATGGGCGAAGACGTAGAAGCTCGCCGTAATTTCATCCAGCAGAACGCACGCGACGTGCGCTTCCTCGACATCTAGCCTGTAGGAGTTATT
>CAFBMC010000050.1_pt1 | contig 12075 bp, 11 predicted proteins | sample 7268441 | NCBI WGS metagenome assembly CAFBMC01 (sample SAMEA6814051, study PRJEB35770) | freshwater metagenome | biome: Freshwater; feature: Freshwater reservoir; material: water | place: Czech Republic | collected 2017-05-23 | depth 30m m | reverse complement strand
TCACTCCATCGCCAGCAGCGCAGATATGTGTCACGAGTGCATCAACGGAAACCGCCGAAATATCGATTTCGACATCGTCAAAAGGACTGAGGTCCAAGGCATTAGCTTGGCGTAGGGCGGCGCCATGGCCACCACGAATCCAAACTTTTGCAGTGATCGGGTGCGCGGCATCTTCCCCGCGCATAATTTCCGTCAGATTAATACCATCGGGAGGAGCAACTTCTCGTTGTCTGGCAGTAACGGTGACAGTGCCCTTAATTCGAGAAACGCGAAAGGTTCGGCGCTGGTTTCGGGCGTGATCATGGCCCACGAGATACCAGTTACCAAGGTGGGCGACCAAACCCCACGGGTCAACGGTACGTCGCTCAGGTTGCGCATCGGATCGACCGTGATAATCAAAGGCCACCACATGTTGCTCGCGCAGGGCCGCCATCAGTGGCAGCAACGCCGCATCCGTAGCTGTTACCCGCACACCTTCGAGGTCACGCACTAAAGGTGCATCACCGCTAATTGATTCAATCTTGCGCAAAGCTGTGGTAGCCGGCGCCTCCAAGATGGCTTCTTGCCAAGTCGCCGCTGCAAGGGCAAGCAGTGCCAATTCATCGGCATTGAAATTGAGATCCTCGGCCGTGGTCTGGCGGGCAATGAGATAGCCCTCGACTTCACCGTGCGGGTCCAGAACCGTTTCAACTGGAATGCCCATGCCTCTAAGTTCATCCTTGTCACGCTCAAACATTCGCTCGAAGGCACCGTCGCTTGCGTTGGGGTCATACCCTAAAACAAGACGACGAATATCCGCTCGTGGAACTGCGCGAGCCGATCCCAGCAAGCAAAAAACAACATTTAGCAGGCGCTCAGTGCGTTCTACCCTTGCCAACGTTTCTAGCCGACGTTGAGAAGATCAATGATGAAGACCAACGTTCGTCCGGCAAGGCGATGTCCGCCAGATTCTCCGTAAGCCAACGCAGGCGGGATGACCAACTGGCGGCGTCCGCCCACTTTCATTCCAGGAATGCCTTCCTGCCAGCCAGCGATAAGCCCGTTCAGCGGGAACGTAATGGATTCACCACGGTCCCAAGATGAATCGAATTCCTCGCCGTTTTCGAAGTCCACACCCAAGTAATGGACCTCCACGCGGCCTCCCGCGACGGCTTCGGCACCTTCACCAACGATCACATCAGTGATGATCAAAGTTGTGGGTGCTGGACCTTCAATAAAATCAATCTCTGGCTTTTGCGTCATGACAGAACCCTATTAGTCGATGGAGACAAGTTGAACAACGAACACGAGTGATTCATCAGGCAGGATTCCAGAACCAGCTGGTGGAGTAGATCCGTAGCCCTGGGCCCCAGGAATGATAAGAAGCCGTTGTTCCCCAATTTTCATACCCGGCATACCCACACTCCAGCCCGGGATTAAGTCCGCCAGGCCGTAAGTAATAGGTGCGCCATTTGCCCAAGAAGAATCGAATTGCGTTTGACTCACCATGCCAACGCCACAGTAATTGAATGTGAGCGTGTCAGTTGCTTTCAGCACTTGACCCCTGCCGGCTTTCAAGGTTTTCGTTTCTACTTGAGTAGCAGCAGGAAGGCCGGGTGTGATGGTGACCTGTGGAGTTTGGCCTCGCTGAACGGTCACACCAGACATCGTCACGCCCTGCATAGGTGGAGCACTAGCTGTGGTTGGATTGCCTCCGACTACCCCACAGTCAGACGTAACAAACTGTCCGCTCGTACTTGGTTGTGCAGTAGGTGCTGTAGATGTGGAAGTGTCTGTTGCACTTGAGCAGGCAGCTAGAAGCAGAAAAATGGGCGCTAAAATTAAAGCAGAACGTCTCATGACAATATTCTAAAGGATCCTCGAGCAAAGACACTAGAACTACCTGCCGGGCAAGCCGCAATCACATGCGGGCAATCAGCTGTTCAACGCGTTCATCAACGCTGGAAAAGGGGTCCTTGCACACCACCGTGCGCGGAGTCTGATCGTTCAGTTTGAGGTTTACCCAATCCACGGTGAAATCACGGTGGCGCTCGGTCGCACTTTTGATGAAGTCGCCGCGTAATTTGGCCCTCGTGGTTTGTGGTGGAATTGATTTCGCTTCAAATACCTCGAGTTCACGCGTGATTCGGCTCGCCATGCCGCGGCGTTCCAAGAGGTAAAACAATCCGCGACTGCGCGTGACATCGTGGTACGCCAGATCCATCTGCGCGATTCTGGCTGAGGAGAGTTCAAGATCATGTTTCGTCATATACCGTTCGAATAGCTTCTTCTTGATAACCCAATCAATATCTTCATCAATTGAGTCAAGGTTCTGCGATTGCAAGGCGATGAGTACTTTCTCCCAGAGATCAAGGACTTGTCGATGTGCAGGGTCATCGCGTAAACCACGTTCATCAGCGAATTGGCTCACGCGTTCAAAATATTCAGCCTGAATTTCGACAGCGGTGAGCTCTTGTCCGTTGATCAATTTGACCTTTGTCTTTCCGGTCCAGTCGTGACTTATATCTCGGATTGCTCGCACCGGATTTTCTAAGGTCAGATCTTTCATCGCATAGCCGCCTTCAAGCATGCGTAAAACAAGATCAACCATTCCGAGCTTCAAAAGTGTGGTGGTTTCACTCATGTTGGAATCGCCTACGATCACATGTAGGCGACGATAAAGTTCAGCATCGGCATGCGGCTCGTCTCGGGTATTAATGATTGGCCGCGATCGAGTGGTCGCACTTGATGTTCCTTCCCAGATATGGTCGGCCCGCTGGCTCACTGCAAAAATTGTGCCCTTAGTTGTTTGGAGGATTTTTCCCGCACCAGTAAGCAGCTGTCGGGTAATCAGCAGTGGTATTAACCGTTCCGTCAGCCGAGCAAAATCTCCGTGACGCTCCACGAGGTAATTTTCATGGCAACCATATGAGTTACCGCCCGTATCGGTGTTGTTCTTGAACAGGTAGATCTCACCGTTGATACCTTCGGCTTTGAGTCGATTCTCACCGTCGTTGACCAGACCCTCAAGGATGCGATCACCCGCTCGATCATGGGTAAGAAGCAGCTGAATGCTGTCGCACTCGGGTGTCGCATACTCAGGATGGCTTCCGACGTCGAGATAAAGCCTGGAGCCATTTGGTAAAAAGACGTTGCTGCTTCTCCCCCACGAAACCACACGCCGAAATAAGTAGCGCGCTACTTCGTCTGGACTTAAGCGACGCTGTCCTTGAAAAGTGCAGGAAACTCCGTATTCAGTCTCTAATCCAAATATGCGACGGTGCATACGAGCACACTAAGTGAGAAGTTCCGCGAGTCTGGCACTATTGATGCGAATAAAGGTTCGGCGTGGACGATTGCGATCTAAAATCGCCACCTCAAGTTGAGACGGCTCCAGGGCGCGTTGTGCCTCGCCGCCAAATTCACCCAGTAGGCGTACAGCTAGTTTCAGCGAAGCTGCCAGGTCCATGCCTTGAGTCCATTGCTCAGCAAGTGCGTTACTAATTGCCTCAGACTGGCCACCCATAGCCACATAGCCTTGTTCGTCAGCCACAGAACCATCAAATGAGAGGCGGTAAAGCTGATCCTCATTGGGTTCGGTGCCAACCTCAGCCACCACAATCTCAACTTCATAAGGTTTTGGCTGGTCCGTGAAAATCGTGCCAAGTGTCTGCGCGTAGGCGTTTGCGAGACTTCGTCCGCTGACGTCTCGGCGATCGTAGGAGTAGCCGCGCATATCCGCTAGGCGAACACCAGCTACCCGCAAATTCTCAAATTCGTTGTATTTCCCTACTGCAGCAAAACCAATGCGATCGTAGATCTCGCTTATTTTGTGTAGTGCACGCGAGGGATTCTCAGCAACGAACAGCACCCCATCGACATATTCTAAAACGATGACGCTGCGACCTCGAGCAATACCTTTTCGGGCATAGTCCGCTTTATCTTTGATGAGCTGTTCAGGTGCCACATAGTAAGGAGTACTCATGACTGACCCTCCAAATCTACGAGTGGACCATCTGGGCGACGCTGACGTCCCGCAACAATTGTTTGAACCATCGGAGTCAGAGCATCATCGTTCAGTAGTCGTACGCCAGAAGAATCGCTGATGGCCACGACTGGATAAATCCCCCGCGCTAAGTCAGGGCCACCTGTAGCGCTGTCGTCATCTGCTGCGTCGTACAAGGCTTCAAGCGCGATTGCCGTAGCTTGCTCAGCGGAGATATCTTCCCGATACATTTTCTTAATTGAACTCTTCGCAAAAAAGGATCCTGATCCAACAGCGTGATAGTCATGTTCTTCATATCGCCCGCCGGTAACGTCATAAGAAAAGATGCGTCCACGATTTCGATCAAGGTCGTATCCCGCAAACATAGGAACTACGGCAAGTCCTTGCATCGCCATGCCAAGGTTGCCACGCAACAGTGCCGAGAGCCGATTAGCTTTGCCATCCAGGCTGAGCTGGAGGCCTTCGATTTTTTCGTAGTGCTCCAATTCAACCTGAAACAATCGCACGAGTTCTATAGCAAGACCTGCGGTGCCTGCGATGCCGATCATGGAGTGCTCATCGGCCAGGAATACCTTCTCGATGTCACGCTGCGAGATGACGTTTCCCATCGTAGCTCGTCTGTCGCCGGCCATGACAGCACCAAAAGTGCCGCGTAACGAAACGATCGTGGTGCCGTGTGGTGCTAAGTGAGTGGTGTCGATCGTGGACTGAAGGAGGCGGGCAGTCAAAAGATCCGGCGCAAGATCGGCAAGAAAGTCTGCAAATGATGGAGATCCATTACGCAAGAACGCTGGAGGCAACATGCCTCCAGAACTTGTCACTGTCCGCCCTTTTGGACGAAGGATTTCACGAATTCCTCTGCATTAATTTCGAGCACATCATCAATCTCGTCAAGCAGCGAATCTACGTCGGCATCAAGGGCGGCCTTGTGTTCGGCACTACCAGTTTGTACGGGCACATCACTTGCTGCGCCCTCCTGCTCAGGACGATTGACTTTGCGTTCGGCGTTCTCACGTTGCGGCATACTCGTACAGTACCTTCCGTTGTAACTATGCGCCCAGCAAGTTGATGAGTTCTTCAGCATTATCGGCCCGGTCAAATAGCTCACCGACATGTTGATAGGTGCCTCGGGTTGGTTCCAGCGTCGGAACCCGTACGAGAGATTCATGACCCGGTAGGTCAAAAACAATGGAATCCCAATTTGCAGCAGCGATCTCGCCGGGGTACCTGCGCAGGCATTCACCGCGGAAATAGGCTCGGGTGTCCCGTGGAGCGAAAAGACGTGCGTGCTCGACCTCGTCATCGCTGAACATCCGTAGCAGTTGTCCGCGTTGTTCGAGTCGTAGCGCTAGTCCGCGATCTGGCCGGATATCCGCATACTGCAGGTCTATGGCTTGCAGCTGAGGCGCCGACCAGTCGAGTCCATCCCTGGTCCGGTAAGCCTGCATCAATCGATACTTGGCGACCCAATCAAGAATGTCGGAGCATTGCAGAGGATCCTCGTCTAGCCGATCAAGCACCTGTCCCCACTGTTGAAGAAGCTCGCGAGTTTCGGGATCAATATCGGCCCCGTATTCAGACTCGCAATACAGCGCCGACAACTCCCAAAACTCGCGCTGGATTTCAATAGCAGACCACTGACGATCCCCCGCCAGGCCAATGCTGGTCTGCAAAGTGATGTCATGGCTTACCGCGTACATCGCACGCAACGGATCAAGGATGGACATGTCTTTTCCGGAAAGGAAGCCGCTTTCCAGCATGCTCAGGACAAGTGAAGTTGTGCCCATCTTGAGATAGGTGGCTGTATCACTCATGTTGGCGTCGCCCACAATCACGTGTAGGCGACGAAAACGTTCGGCATCACTATGTGGTTCATCGCGAGTATTGATGATGGGGCGCTTGAATGTGGTTTCTAAGCCGACCTCAGCTTCAAAGAAATCCGCGCGCTGACTGAGTTGATACGCCATTCGTTTGGGATCTTGCCCGATGCCTAGTCGTCCGGCACCTGTGAATACCTGCCGACTAATAAAAAACGGGGTGAGCCAAGCAACGATGGATTCAAATGGCGTTTGTCGAGACATCAGGTAATTCTCATGACAACCGTAAGAAGCACCTTTGTTGTCAGTGTTATTTTTATACAAAAGAATTGGCAGATCTACACCTTCAGTTGAGGTGTGTTGTGCTGCCCGCTGCATAACAGCGACGCCAGCACGATCCCAAAGCACCGCATCCCGAGGGTTAGTAATTTCAGGTGACGAATATTCGGGGTGGGAATGATCCACGTAGAACCGGGCACCATTAGTCAAAATGATGTTTGCCATACCTAGGTCGTCATCAGTTATTTGCGATGGATCCGCATCGGCTCGGCTCATGTCGAATCCGCGAGCGTCGCGCAGTGGGGCTTCCTCTGAATAATCCCACTTCGGATTGCGCTGCCGGCCTTTGACGTTGTTCCTCGCATAGGCATTCACGAGGCGGGTTGAGGCCGCCATCGCATTCATTACCCGTGCACCAGGCACAGTGATGCCGTATTCGGTCTCTATCCCCATTATTCGTTGAACGGTCATGCGACGCTATATCCCGTCCCGTGTTAGAGATACTGGCCGGTGTTTGCCACTGTTGCTATTGAGCGCCCGGCTTCGTTGCCCTTGGCACCGTGCACCAAGGTTCTGATGTAGACGATGCGTTCGCCCTTCTTGCCAGAAATGCGTGCCCAATCATCTGGATTCGTGGTGTTCGGCAGGTCCTCGTTCTCGCGGAATTCATCGAGCGCCGCATCTAATAGGTGCTGCACTCGGATGCCTTTGTCTCCTGACTCAAGGAAATTCTTGATTGAGGATTTTTTCGCGCGAGCAACAATATTCTCAATCATTGCGCCAGAGTTGAAGTCTTTGAAATACAAGATTTCCTTGTCTCCGCCTGCGTACGTCACTTCTAGGAACTTATTCTCATCAGAGTCGGCGTAAATCATCTCAACAGCTCGTTGAATCATGGCAGTGCAAGCCGCATCACGATCTCCGCCGTGTTCGGCGATATCGTCGGCGTGAATTGGCAATTCAGGAAGCAGATATTTACTGAAAATTTCTCGAGCCGCTTCGGCATCCGGTCGCGCAATCTTAATTTTCACATCAAGGCGACCCGGGCGCAAAATAGCAGGATCAATCATGTCTTCTCGGTTGGAAGCACCTATAACAATGACGTTTTCTAGTCGTTCCACGCCATCTATTTCAGCCAGTAATTGAGGAACGATCGTATTTTCTACGTCGCTAGAAACACCGGAGCCACGGGTACGAAAGAGTGAATCCATTTCGTCGAAGAACACAATCACGGGTGTTCCTTCTGACGCTTTTTCGCGAGCCCGTTGAAAAACGAGGCGAATGTGTCTCTCTGTCTCGCCAACATATTTATTGAGAAGTTCAGGGCCCTTAATATTCAGGAAGAAGGATCGCCCCTCTTCAGTTCCGTTGCGTTCGGCAATCTTTTTGGCCAAGGAATTTGCAACTGCTTTAGCGATCAGAGTCTTGCCACAACCTGGAGGGCCGTACAACAGAATTCCCTTAGGTGCCTTGAGGTGATGCTCGGTATACAACTCTGGGTGTAAGAACGGCAATTCGACCGCGTCGCGTATCGATTCAATTTGATCCCGAAGCCCGCCGATGTCTTCGTATTCAATATTTGGCACTTCTTCAAGAATGAGATCATCAACTTCCGACTTTGGCACTCGTTGCGTTGCGTAGCCAGAGCGGGTATCTAAAAGCAGTGAGTCCCCTGCGCGCAACTTCTCCGCTTGTAGCGGCATCGCCAAACGGATGACCCGTTCGTCATCTGAATTACCCACGACTAAGGCTCGGGTACCAGAATCTAGAATCTCTTTGAAGATGACGATTTCGCCGACATCCTCGAACTGACGAACGCCGATAATGCTCATTGCATCGCTCAACATGACTTCCTGGCCTGCAACTAGATCAGCCACGGCTATTCCTGGACTCACGGGAACTTGCATTTTGCGACCCGCGGATAGCACATCTGCGCTGTTCTCCCCAACCGGACTAATGAACGTGGCAAACCCTGCAGGAGGTTGCGCAAGTCGATCTATTTCGCTCTTGAGAGAAATGATTTGCGCGCGAGCTTCCTTCAAGGTGTCAATGAGACGTGAGTTGTGATCCTTTTGCCCCATCAAATCGACGCGCAAACGATTCAACGCTGACTCAAGAGCAACGATTCGCGCTGCTTCTGGTGAACTGGGATCCGTCACGACGCCTCCTTGATTAACCTGTTATGACTCTAACTGCTTCGCATTATTTTGTTCAGCAACGGCTCGATCTGATCCTGGGCCGGTGTAGTCCTCGCCATAAGCCCCTGGAGCAGGTCTGCGCCGACGTGGCGGCAATTGAGCGCCCGGAGCTAATCGACGGGTTGACACGAGGAATCCCGTGTGGCCGTTCATTCGGTGATCGGGTCGCACGGAAAGCCCATCAAGATGCCAAGTGCGCAAGAGGGATTCTTCAGCCCGCGGCTCAGTCCATTCGCCAGTGACTCTGATGGATTCAACAAATTTGGACAGCTGAGTAGTTGTTGCGACGTAACCGATCATCACACCACCTGGTGACACTGAGGCAGCAACCTTTTCTAGGCATTCCCAGGGAGCGAGCATGTCCAGCACCACAGCATCCAAATCACGCTCTTCAAGATCGAGCGCAAAGTCACCAAGTTTGAGAGTCCAAGAATCTGGGTGCGAGCCAAACCAAGTTGTTACGTTTGTCTCGGCAACCTTGGCGAATTCTTCGCGTCGCTCGTAACTGAAGAGCTGGCCGTGGTCGCCGATGGCTTTGAGTAGGGAGCAGGTCAAAGCGCCCGATCCAACTCCAGCTTCAGCTATGCGATCCCCCGGGTGCAGGTTCATGAGACCAACGATGCGGGCAGCATCCTTTGGGTATACGGGCGTAGCGCCTCGCGGCATCGAAAGTACAAAATCGTCGAGTAGGGGTCGCAGGACTAGATACACTGCTCCCCCTGTTGCTGCAATCACAGATCCAGAATGCAAACCGATAATTGCATCGTGGTCAACGCCGCCCCTATGAGTGTGGAAGACCTTCCCAGAGGTTAATTTGACGGTGTGCAGTTTGCCCTTTGGATCCGTGAGTTGGGCGAGGTCACCCTCACGAAATGGTCCTTTGCGATGTGCACTTGTCGACATTCCAGCAAGCGTACTGGTGGCTGTCTCTAGAGTTGGCCGGGTGACTCCCTCATTCCCCTCGTCGCTATCGCCTTCACGAGCGAATGATTTCCAAAGTTGCCCTCTCAAATTCCGGCTTCGCAGCATTGACCGCATTCCGGAGGAACCCTCAGCCGCTGCCCTTCGGGGAAACCTCATCCACACTGCGTTGGAACGGCTCTTTGATTTACCGGCACGCGAACGAAACATCGAATCAACCAAGGAACTTTTCCGGCAGGCCTGGCTGGAATTAGCCGCAACTGATGCCCCCGGTATCCGTGCGCTTCTCACCGATGCGAAATTGCCGAGCGAACCGGCGAACGCTGCACAGTTTGCCGACGCGATGATCGCCAAGGTCGAACCGCTCTTATCAACGTACTTTGCACTGGAGGATCCATCTCGGTTGGCGCCGCATGCGCGCGAAATGGCGGTTGCGGTGGAGATTGCCGAGGGATTTAGCATTCGAGGCTTCATTGATCGAGTCGACAAAACTTCGAGCGGGCTCATCCGAATTGTTGACTACAAATCTGGTAAGGCTCCCCGAACAGGTTTTGAATCCTCGGCCATGTTTCAGATGCGATTTTATGCGTTGGCCTGGTGGCGGCTCACCGACGAAATTCCAGCGATGTTGCAAGTGCTCTATCTAGGAAGCAATGAGGCCTTGCGTTATGAGCCTGTTGAGCAAGACTTACTGAATACCGAATTAAAGATTCTCGGCATCCGTGCCCAAATACAGCAGGCAGTAGTCGCTGGATTTTCACCAAAGCCCTCTCGCTTGTGCGGCTGGTGTTCCTATCAGCAATTATGCCCGCAATATGGCGGCGTCACTCCTGAACCACCTCCCACGCACATGTGGGAATCCACCTCCTTTGAGAAGCTGAACCTTGGTGAAGCCTAAGACGCGCATGCTCAAGAGAGAGTGAAAACTTAAGCCGTCAGCAGCCAAAGAGATTTCAAGGTCTGCCCTTTCAGAGTGTCAACAAGAACAAGATGTCTTTGACTTTGAATGGGCGTGATGTGCGGAATCGCAACTACCCGACACCCGGCAGCATGCGCGGACGCCGCACCAGGTGGCGAATCTTCGAGAGCAAGACACTCATGGGTTGCCAGGCCTAACCGGTGCGCCGCGGTCACATATGGCTCTGGATGCGGTTTAGTACTCGCCACTTCATCTCCGCCGATCGTGACAGTGAACGCCTCCCGACCTAGATCGTGGTTAATTGCTGCATGTACGACATCAATAATTCGACGCCACGAAGCTGTTACCAACGCGGTGGGAATCTGGTTGTCCAAAGTCTCAATAAGTAGTTCTCTTGCGCCAGGGCACCACTGCAATGGGGCTTCAAGATACAACTCCCCCATCACCACGAGTAGTCGATCAAGAATCTCAGACTGCGAATGATTCGTGTCTGATTTTTCAATCATGTAGTCAACGGCTCGCTCAATGGGTCCACCTAGGCAATGAGCTTGATCCTGCGGCCCCCATGCGCCACCCATTTCCTCCATCACCGTTTGCTCACCTTTGAGCCACAGATGTTCGGAGTCAATGAGTGTGCCGTCCATATCGAACAGCACTGCAGCTGGCATCACGTGGCGTTGAAGTACTTAGCCTCGGGGTGGTGCACGATAATTGCACTCGTTGACTGCTCAGGATGAAGTTGGAATTCTTCGGACAACTCCACCCCGATGCGCTCTGGTTTGAGCAGTTCCATCAGTTGCACTTGCTGGTCAAGATCAGGGCAAGCTGGGTAACCAAACGAGTATCGCGACCCGCGATAGCCCTGCTTGGCAATCAAGATGTCCATGTCCGGGTTGTCTTCTGCGTTCAAGCCCAGTTCTTCCCGCGTACGTGCATGCCAATACTCGGCCAAGGCTTCGGTGAGTTGCACCGACAGGCCATGCAGCTCCAGATAGTCGCGGTAGTTGTCGGCTTCGAATAATTTCGCTGTCGCCTTTGAAGCCGCTTCACCCATCGTGACAATGTGGAAGGCAACTACGTCGAGTTCGCCACTTTCCTTAGATTTGAAGAAATCGCTGATGCATAAATGGCGATCGCGACGCTGACGAGGAAAAGCAAGCCGGGTGCGTTCTTGGCCAGCGTTGGGACCCTCTGAATGCACGATGACCAATTCATCGCCATCGCTATAACAAGGAAAGTATCCATAGGCTACTGCTGGCTCAATCGAGCCTTCTGTTTGAATGCGATCCAGCCACATCCGCAAACGTGGATGACCTTCGGTCTCAACTAGTTCTTGATACGAAGGCCCATCGCCTCTGGTTGGCTTCAAACCCCATTGGCCAAGGAAGAGTGCACGCTCGTCCAGATATGGCACATATTCAGCCAGCTGGATTCCCTTAACGATGCGATCACCGAAAAATGGTGCAGCAGGAACGGGCACACTTGTTGAAACATCCGATCTCGTCGGCATGTCTTCGGGTTCGGTGAGGGTGATTTTTGCAGCTGATGTCACTCGACGCTTACGAGCTTCAGGTAGGGCGGCTCCGGGAACCCCGCGCTTCACACCCATGACTGCATCCATGAGACGTAAACCCTCAAATGCATCCCGCGCGTAACGCACCTGTCCGGTATAAATCTCTTGCAAATCTTGCTCAACAAAAGCACGCGTGAGTGCGGCTCCACCCAAGAGCACTGGAAATTGTTCGCCGATTCCACGCTCGTTCATTTCTTGCAAGTTCTCGCGCATGACCACGGTGCTTTTGACGAGTAGGCCGCTCATACCAATGGCATCTGCATTATTGGCAACGGCCGCTTCGATGATTGCGTTGATTGGTTGTTTGATGCCGATGTTGACTACGTTATAGCCGTTATTGGTCAAGATGATGTCGACAAGGTTCTTTCCGATGTCATGAACGT
>CAFBMC010000049.1_pt1 | contig 12196 bp, 13 predicted proteins | sample 7268441 | NCBI WGS metagenome assembly CAFBMC01 (sample SAMEA6814051, study PRJEB35770) | freshwater metagenome | biome: Freshwater; feature: Freshwater reservoir; material: water | place: Czech Republic | collected 2017-05-23 | depth 30m m | reverse complement strand
CAGGGGCCTCGTCCAGATCGAACTCGGGACGAGCCTTGACGAGTCGGATGCGTGCGACAGCGGCCTGGAAAGCCTGATCTTGAGCAGTCACGGTGCGCATATCTACAGGCTATTGCGCCCTGGCAGGGGAGGGACCCTTTGACTCGCCGTTGAGGTAAGACCGGCCCTGTCGCTCGTCTGGCTCTATGAGGTGAAGCAGTGCGATCGGGGTTTAATTATCATTCTGCGTAGTTTCATCAAAGCGCAGGGCAATCGAATTGATGCAAAATCGCAAGTCTGTGGGGGTCTCATAACCCTCGCCCTCAAACACGTGGCCAAGATGGCTTCCACAGCCTGCACAGCGCACCTCGGTGCGAACCCGGCCCATGGCCCGATCTTCAAGGTAGATCACTCGATCTTGAGCAAGTGGTTCAAAGAAACTCGGCCAGCCACAGTGTGAATCAAACTTCTCAGTGCTGCGAAAGAGTTCGGTAGTACATGCCTTACATGTGTAGACACCTTCAGTCTTGGTGTCGGTGTATTCACCCACGAATGGTGCTTCGGTACCGGCCTGACGCAGCACGTGATATTCCGGATCGGTTAATTCCTGGCGCCACTCATCTTCGGTTTTCGCCATGGCATACGGCAAACCGTCAGGACGGGTGTCAGGAGAATTACTCGGCATATTTCCCATACCCGCAACGTACCCCCAATCACGCGTTAGGGCCACAATTCGAGGATGATGTTCAGTCACTACCTATTGGGGGAATCGTGAGCGACATGCTGGACACCCAGTCTGCCTGGCTTGATGAGACTGATCTGCAATCTGCGCGTGATCGTTTACCGATCGTGTATGTCGACGCCGTACCTGTGCGCGTAGATGCGCAAGGCCAAGTCACCGAAGTCGGACTGCTCCTGCGATCCCTCCCTGATGGCAGCATCAGTCGCGCTGTTGTTTCCGGGCGGGTACTTTATGGCGAGCGCGTGCGTGATGCACTCTTGCGTCACCTAGAAAAAGACCTCGGTTCGATGGCCTTGCCAAGCATCCCGACTTCGCCGCAACCGTTCACTGTTGTGGAATATTTTCCTGACCCGACGATCACGGGATTCCATGATCCCCGTCAGCATGCGGTCTCGCTGGCATTTATTGTGCCGATCAATGGCGATTGCGCACCGTCGCAATCTGCGCTTGACTTGATTTGGGTAACCCCAACTGAAGCGGTTTCGCTCGCTTTTCAATCCCAGATGAGTGGTGGGCAAGATCGACTCGTACGAATGGCTTTAGCTCACTGTGGACTACTGGCATAAGAGGAGAAACTCATGGCAAATGGGAGTAAGAAATTTAATGGCCGGCTGATCTCCGGCGGCATAGTTACGGTCATTGCTTTATTGATCGTTATTCAAAACACCGGCAGCGCAACAATCAACTTCCTTGGCTGGAGTTGGAGCATGCCACTATGGCTCATCTTAGCGATCATGTTTATTCTGGGCATGTTGCTCGGTGGAGCCGTTCGTGCCGGTGTACGAAAACTGCGCGGAGCAGCTCCAACGAAGACTTAATCGTCGTAGGGGTCCACGCCCAATAAAGTTTCATCTTCGGGTGTGAGAAATTCCTTCTTCTCAGGTTCGCCCACCACGTGCATCGCTGCTTCTTCAGCGGTTTGCCAGCGGTCCGGATCACCTGCATGTCGCGGATCATCGCTGCCATCGTCAGCATCTTCCATGGACAAGACTTCTTCGGAGTTTTCTAATGGATATAGATAGCCGTCCAAATCGCCCTCACCGGATTCTCCAAGTAACGCAGCGTTAACGGCTTCGGCCTCCATGATCATGGAAAGTCGGCCAGCTTGGTCCGCGCTATCTCCGGCGAAGTCACTCATAGTTTCTCGTGCAACATCTCCCGCACGGCTGGTGTTTCCGCTGTTCGTCATGACATCCACCTTTCGTTGGTAATTATCACGCTAGACCGCCAGCGAGGTTTTTACTACCGGAGGAAGTTCCCAGGCAAAAGAACTTCGAAAACAATCAAAAAATCCAAGAACATGATCTAAGGAACAGCGATACCTAATTCGTCGGCAAGCTCCTGTGCAGAGGTGCGCACATCAGATAGAAAGGTGAGGTCAAGAGTGGGCGGCTGGGCGTTAGACTGCTGCGATTTCGATAGCTTCTTGCCAGTGCTGTCAACAAGGAGTGAGTGGTGATGGTACTGGGCTTTCGCCACAGTTACCGCCCCAATCATTGAGGCAATATGTATGTGTAGAGCAGAAGAGGCCAGCAGATCGCGACCGCGCACAATATGTGAAATACCTAGATCACGATCATCAATCACATTCGCCCAGTGGTATGCAGGGATGTCGTCTCTGCGCCACAAAACAACATCGCCGAACTCGTCATGAAGTCGAAATAACTCGCCATTGACAGTCGCTGTGAGATCGGGATCAAGATGCAAACGAAGCGCATTGACTCCTGGTTGCCACGCTAACGATTGTTCTCGACAGCTACATTCCTGTTCGATCAATGACGAACGTGAACAGTCACAGGCAAAGAGGTTCTGCCTAGGAATGAGCTTCAACTCCGACTTCAGATATTCTTTTCTTGATTCGATATCTGGGGCATAGAGCGTGTATGCGATACCAAGCTCGCGCAGACTGGCGACGATGAAATCGGAGTATTGCGGTTGGCATCGCGCTCGATCATCTGCGTCAATGCGCAACACCAAATCTCCGTGGATCTGCTGCGCCAGCCACGCATTGATCTGGGCATTTGCCAGGTTACCTCTGTGCAGGTAACCGCTGGGCGTAGGTGCAAAACGAGTACGCACCTTTAGTGCAATTCTGTGAAATAGACCATCACGTTGCTCAGCCCCCCTATTTTTAGTCTGACAGATTATTTCATTTCCACACATCTTTTTTGATTGATAGACGATGATCTCGTCAGGCATATGAGGAAATCACCTCACAAGTGCCCGTTCTTGGAGGTAAACGGTGTCTGGAGCGCTGCAAGGAATCAAGATTCTTGATCTCACCTGGGGTGTCGCGGGGCCTCTCGGTGTCTTGATGTTGGCCGAACAAGGGGCTGATGTCGTGAAAATCGAGCCGCCTGGTGGTGACCCATTTCGCAATATGCCTGGAGCCCCAGTGTGGTTGCGAAGCAGACAATCCGTTGTATTGGATCTGAAACACGATCTTGGCCGCGAGGCGCTCCTCACCCTCATTGAGACGGCAGATGTCATCGTTGAATCTTTTTCTCCCGGGACGATGGACGCGCTGGGCTTGTCCTACGAAGTGGTCTCGAAGAGAAATCCCAAAATTATTTATGCGTCTTTGCAGGCTTACCCGCAAGGGCACCGGTACGAGAATCGTCCAGGGTGGGATGCTCTTGTTCAAGCCAGATCAGGTGCACAGTTCGAACAACCTGCCTGGCGACCAGGTCCGGCACATCTACACATGCAGATCCCAAGTATGGGCGCGTTCTATTTACTCGCCACGGCGATCTTGGCCGCACTGTATGCCCGCGAAGACATGGGTCGCGGACAGCACGTGCGCACTTCGCTATTCCAAGGCGTATTGGCCTACACGACCATGCTTTGGCAGGACGTTGAAAATCTTAAAGGCCCTGACTCATTGATTATGGCGAAGACGAGCCCACCTGGTGTTCATCAGTTGTCGATTTATGAATGCATTAACGGGGAGTACATGCATGCGGGAGTCAATGTCGGTCGTGTTGCTACGAGCACCATGGAGGAAATCCTTGGTCTGGAACCAGTAGATCCAGCGCGGTACATGTCTGACATGCCTTATCGTCAGCAACACGTCACGAAATTGCGGGCAGCTTTCATCATGCGCGATCGACAAGAATTGTGTAAGGAATTCTTCGAAGTCGGCATCGGAGCTGATCCGATTCTCAGCCCGGTTGAAATGTACAGCTACCCACAATTTAGAGCGAACGATATGGCTGTTCAGGTGGATGATCCAGAACTCGGTTCCATGACACAAGTAGGTATTCCAGCTGTGCTTATTGGCACGCCTGGCGCAGTTCAGGGCCCGCGTCCAAAGGCCGGGGCAAACACACGAGAAGTGCTGACGAACGCAGGATTCTCTAGCTCGCATATTGACCAACTTGTTGCCGCGACACAGTCGGCTTCATCAAACGCAGGGGAGTAGAGAATGCCTGGTCCATTAGACGGCGTACTCGTTCTAGATTTAGGTCAGTTTCTTGCCGGGCCATACGGACCCATGATTCTTTCCGATCTAGGTGCAGAAGTTATCAAGATCGAACCAACTCGTGGAGATTCCATGCGGTATGGCGCTCCCTTCATCGGCTGTCAGCGCGGAAAACTCGATATCGCTTTGGATCTCAAGAAGCCGGAAGCTCAGGCCATAGTGTTACGAATGGCTGAAAGTGCCGACATGTTCATCCACAACATGACTAAAGGAACCGCAACGCGTCTGGGTGTGGACTATGAAAACGTAACGGCGCATAATCCCGAGATTGTGTACTGCAATACCTACGCTTATGGCTACGAGGGTCCAATGTCTATCAGTGGGGGAATCGACCCGCTGTATCAAGCTGTTCTTGGGCTTGAGTATGAAGCTGGCGGCACATTGCATGGCAATCAGCCGATGTATTTGCGATTTGGTATGACTGACACCGCTAATGCGTTCGCTAGCGTTCTTGGTGTGCTCACTGCACTCTTTCACCGCAAGAAAACGGGTAAGGGTCAAGATGTGTGGACATCTTTATTAAACGGCGGCGCGATGTTCAGCGCGGACGTTGCTCTTCTTGCCGATGGCAGCCCCGCTCCGATGCGTCCAAGTATGGATAAGGAACTCACCGGCCTTTCGGCTTGCTACCGGCTGTATCCAACTCAGGAGGGTTGGATACAGGTTGCGATAACGAAACCTGATGAATGGGAGCGATTCTGCAGCCTCATTGGAGTGCCATCACTGGCTAAGGATGCTCGTGCCAAGGATTACGAGGCTCGAGTTGCAAATAGATCTGTTATTGAACCAGCGATTGAAGCGGCCCTGATGACTCGTACCGCAATCGTTTGGGCAACCTTGTTCGACAGCGTGAATGTCGCAGCGGAACTGTGTATCGACACTCGCGGTGGCGACACCGTGTTGCATGATGGAGATAACGAGCGGTTGGGACTCGTTGCTTCTTACGATCATCCGATGCTTGGTCATATGACGCAGTTCGGCAATCTGATGGATTTCTCTGAAACCCCGGGTGGTGATTACGGGCCGCCGCCGCTTCTAGGTCAGCACACTAAGCAGATCCTCCTGAGATTCGGCTACACCGAAAATGAAATCACTGATTTCATCGATCGTGGCGTGGTCTATCAAGCTGAAGACGGCGTTCCTTATCCCTGGACGTTGTAAATCACGACCAAGGGCTCGGCCACGCGAACAGTTGCGTGATCGAGCCCTTTCAACGTTTTTGATCATTGAGTGATCCGCGCGGTAATTCAGTAACCACCGCTTTTGCGTAACCAGTCAGGCCTTGCTATTGCGTCGTGGCGTTGAGTGCTAACAAACCCGACAATTTGCACGACTTATGGGCTTTTCAACGCATATCGCCATAACGATTAGATAACACAAAACGGTCAATCTCTTGCTTTTGCGCGCTTCGATGCTGCATCTAAGCACGTGATTTGTGGTTTGGATCTCATTTAGGTGTCAAAGCGAGATCGGCGTCTGCCGACTTGCTGAAGAGCTACGGGAGAGGTATTCATCGTGTTCATTTCATCCAACCGAGGGACTCGTGTGAGTCTGGTTCTAGGTGGGTTGAGTTCCGCAATGGTCTTGAGTCTTGCTGCAAATGGTGCAGCAGCGGCCCCAACGCCAGTGCCGAAGCCAGCCAAAGTAAGTAATAGTTCTTGCGCGCCGGCCCCAGGCATAACTCCAACCACCGTAAATTATGGTTTCATCTCTTCTAAATCCGGACCAGCTGCCGCAACCTTTAACGGCACCTCGCAAGCGGCCAGATTACGTATTGACCAAGAAAATGCTAAAGGTGGCGTGAATGGTCGAAAGATCCTTTTCAAGGACTACGACGATGCCACGAACCCAACGACCCAGGTTTCGGTGGTACAGCAAGCTATTTCGGCTGACAATGCTTTTGAAGTCTCAACGGCTACGAGTACTGCTTCTGCATATGCGACCCTAAAAGAGGCTGGCATTCCGGTTACCGGCTTCAATGCTCAAGCTTTCGGTCAGGATCGTAATGCCTTCGGAGTTACAGGTGTCACTGTTCCGACAACTATTTCATCGCTGGGATCAATTCAGAAACTTCAATCCCTTGGCGTGACGAAAATTGCGAATATCAACCACGCCTCAGCCGGTGCAACCTCAACAGGTAACGGCACTTCGGGCGCAATCAAACTGGTGCCCGGCGTGACTGAAAGCCTGCGAATTGCAGATGAACCACAGAGCACTCACGATGCGACGTCAACGGCTTTGCGCGTCAAGACCAGCGGCTCCGATGGAGCCATCATCGTTGGTTACGTTGAAGGCGCAGTTTCAATCATGCAGGCACTTGCGCAGCAGGGCGTGAAACTCAAAGGCGTACTGGTGTCAGGACTTTCTGATCCGGCAGTGTTGAAGACCACTGGCACAGCGCTTGATGGTGCCACCGGTGTTGGCTCAGGAACAGTGCCAATTGGTATTCCTATCCCCGCTATCCGCACCTACGCAAACGGACTCAAGGCTGCCGGAATCAATCCATACCTCACCTACGCACCGATCGGCTACCTCGGTGCTGATCTGTTCATTCGTGGATTGAAGGAAGCTGGGCAATGCCCAACGCGTGAATCCTTCATCACTAATTTGCGCAAGGTGACAAATTACAATGGTGGTGGCTTGGTTCCTGATCGGATCAGCTTCCAGCCAGGGCTCACGCCTAACGGAAACCCATCATCGTGTGGTTGGTTCCTCACAGCCAAGGGAACGCAACTCATTCCTGATGCGAAGGCAACCTGTGGCGCGACATACATCGATACAACAACCGGCAAGGTTGTGTTCCAAGGTCACCAGTAATACATGCATATGAGATATGGCGGGCGCCCACAACTGGGTGCCCGCCATATCTCTTTTTAAACCGCTACACGATTCCTGAAGTAGTCCAAGCTGCTACCTAATTACATTCACAGCTTGCGCGCTTGGCACAACATCAATATTTAATACGCGACGCTAAAGCGTGCCCGGCGATGCGTGTGATGTTCGAGTTCATCCAGCACGGCGTCCGCGAAGTCGGTGCCACTTATAGCGCTGTTGCCTTCGGCATCCTTGAGCATGACGTCGCCACCGATTCGATATACGTGAAGATGCTCGCCTGGAACGTGCGCACCGAACGCCAAAGCGGGGCTAAGAAAGAACCAATCGAACTCCGAAGGCGTGTCACGTAGGTCCTGCAGAAGTTCGGCATGAGTGTTTATTTCTGGCATCGATTCCGCTGGGAGAACATCGGCGAAAGCGACCCGCAACTCGAGTCCGCCCTCTTCGACAAGCAAACTTCCAGCTCCGCCAATCACACCAAAACGAATACCGTGTTTAATACAAATCTCTACAAGATGAGGCAATGCGGACGGAAGTTGTTGTCCGCCAGAATGACTTGGTACCGAACTCAGGAATACATCTGCATCGAGAGACAATTGGGCAAGAAGTTCAGCATCGTAGATGGATCCGGTGACATGTTGCGCCCCAACTACAGGTGTTGCAGGTTCAGAACGAGTAACTGACGTGACTTCATGTCCGCGCTTGACCGCTTCAGCCACGATGTGTTGTCCGGCATAACCGGATCCTCCGAAAACAACTATCCGGCTCATGCGTACCCCTTCATTGAATGAATCGCTCATGCTACGCCGTGCCCTACTTCTGAGTAGCAAAACATCGCGACTTTATGACGTAGCGTGGCTAACCCTGGGTGGTCGGTACAACATTTCTTGGGCGCTTGTGGCTACGTGCACTCCCGCTGAATTGAAATATTCACCAGTGAACAGCGAACGCCCAGAGGCCAATGTTTTACCCAGGTGCGTGAACATGAGCCAATCGTCTAGAACAAAGGGACGATGCAGCCACAGCGCATGGTCCAAACTTGTCTGAAAACTATCGTTAGGGAAGTCAAGCAGATCGGGTAATCCATTGAACATATCTGAGAGATAAATAAGAGCTGATGCGTTCCACCGCGGATCATTGCCCAAAGTAATCACGGGCTTAGCCCATGCGCTTGTCACTTTGCCCGCAGCTTGGACGGGATACGGATCACGAATATCAAAACCGATGAGCTTGGCCATTGATTGTGGGCTGTTTTCCGGTCCAGGTGTGTCTGGAATTGGCAGTATCTGAACGTCGTCGCCATCTTCGACTTTCTGGAACGAAGCGAACATCCGAAAAATGAGAACATCACCTTGGAATGCCGTGACGTGTCGCGTAGCAAAGGACCTTCCATCGCGGTCACGTGTCACCAAGTACTGCACCGGCTTGGTGGAGTCGCCTGCAGCAATGAATGAGGCATGAATGGAATGCGCCTCAAATTCGATGTCAACGCCATCAAGCGCCGCATTCAGTGCCTGCCCGGCTATCTGCCCACCGTCAATCGTGCGCGCTCGCGAAAGAAACGAATTGGAGGTGTAGGTGTCGTTACCAGCGGGGGAGACGCCAAGAATTTCTCGCAAGTCAACGCTGCTGAGGTCAGCCATTTTGTGATCCTTCATTGCCGGGTCGGGTAGGCATGCACATACTAGAGATTCAGTGACCGATGCCTAAAAAGCTTGGTCCCCTCACATAAGTAAGGGGACCTAGTGTCCGAGAAGGGATTTGAACCCTCACATCCGGTAAAGGATACTGGCACCTCAAGCCAGCGCGTCTGCCGTTCCGCCACCCGGACTTTGTCACTCGTAAGCAACCGGTGAACTATACCTATCTTTGGATTGTGGCCGCGACCACCCCAGCACTGATGCCTTCTGGCCCAGATGCGCCATCTTGACGCGATGCCATTTAGTCTCTAGACGTGAGCCAACAAAAAATCATCCTTTTTTATGGATTTACGCCCTTCGCGGATCCCGTGGCAGTCCGGATGTGGCAGCAGACCCTTGCCGAATCTTTGAACCTGCGCGGCCGAGTGCTGATTTCTGCTCATGGAATTAACGGCACCTTGGGCGGACGAATCAAGGATCTGGCCAGATATATCAAAATGACCAAGCAGTACCCAGGTCTAAAGTCCATTGATTTCAAATGGTCTCAAGGGTCCAGGGAAGATTTTCCAAAGCTAAGTGTTCGCGATCGAGAGGAAATCGTTTCCTTCGGTGCCCCTGACGAGTTGGTCGTAGACCAATCAGGAGTTGTTGGTGGTGGAGTGCATCTGGCCCCGGAAGAAGTCCATGCTTTAGTGGCTGCACGCGGCGACGAAGTGGTGTTCTTCGATGGGCGCAATGGTTTTGAAGCCGAAATCGGGCGGTTCAAAAACGCCATTGTTCCTGACGTGCAAACTACCCATGATTTCATAGCCGAGATCGATAGCGGAAAATATGATCACCTTAAGGATGTACCGGTCGTTACTTATTGCACTGGCGGCGTACGTTGCGAAATCCTATCCAGCGTCATGCTGAGTCGTGGCTTCAATGAGGTTTACCAAATTGATGGCGGAATTGTTCGTTACGGGGAGGCGTTTGGTAACAGTGGCCTTTGGGAAGGCTCTCTCTATGTTTTCGATAAACGCATGGTCATTGATTTTGAGAAAAACCCCGTTGAGATTGGGGAGTGCGAGCTCTGCCACTCAAATACGAAGTACTTCATGAACTGCTCAAATCCGCAATGTCGGAAACTTGTGGTGATGTGTCCGAGTTGTCAAAAAATACACACACCTTTGGATTGTCACCATGTGGCCCTCGATTCACCGGCGCAGCAGGCAGGATGAGCGTATGAACTCCGATGTTGTAATGCTCACTCAAGAACTGATTCGTATCGACACGAGTAACTATGGGGATTCCACCGACACTGTTGGTGAAGTTGCGGCCGCCGATTACTGCGCAGAACGTTTACGCGAAGCTGGCTGGGATCCGGAAGTCATTATCACTTCGAGCGATTCACGTAGGGCGGTCGTCCTGCGAATACCTGGCACAGATCCAGCGGCAAACGCGCTACTCATTCATGGGCATTTAGACGTTGTTCCTGTTGTGCAATCTGAATGGACCAAGCCGGCATTCGGTGGGGTTATCGAAGATGGGTTCATTTGGGGCCGCGGTGCTGTCGATATGAAAGACATGGATGCCATGATCTTGGCAGTGGTGCGCGATTGGGGGCGCACAGGCTATCGGCCACGACGTGACGTCGTGATCGCATTTCTACCTGATGAAGAGGCGGGTTCAGTCCATGGTTCCCACTGGTTGGCTGAACACCGCCCTGAAATCTTTGAAGGAGTCACACAGGCCATTGGCGAAGTCGGTGGATTCAGTTTGACTATCCATGACGACCTCCGGCTTTACCCAATCCAAACTGCGGAAAAGGGTATGAAATGGATGCGGTTGCGTGCATCAGCCCGAGCTGGTCATGGTTCCATGATTCATCATGACAATGCGGTAACCGAACTGGCAGCCGCTGTTACTCGTATTGGAAAATATCAGTGGCCGATTCGGAAAACGCCTACAGTGCAGAGATTTCTCGATGAGTTATCTATGGCCTATGGCGTAGATGTCAGCAACGTAGAACCTGAAGAGTTACATCAACGCCTGGGCACTCTTGCTCACTTGGTTGGTGCGACCATGCAGAATACTTCGAATCCAACCGTGCTTACAGCGGGATACAAAACCAATGTCATACCTAGCGTTGCTGAAGCTCAAATCGATTGCCGATTTTTACCGGGATACGAAGATGAACTTGAAGCAACGATTCGCGCATTGGCAGGGGAAAGCATTGAAGTTGAGGTCATGAATTACGGCCAGGCTGTTGAAGCTCCCTTAGATACTGAATTATTTGGCCTTATGGCGAAAGCGCTTCGGGCCGAAGACGATAAAGCTCATGCCGTTCCTTACATGATTTCCGGAGGTACAGACGCTAAGGCTTTTGCTGGACTGGACATTGAATGCTACGGATTTTCACCGCTACAAATGCCAGCTGGGTTGGACTATTGGCGTCTCTTTCACGGAGTAGACGAGCGCGTTCCTATAGCTGGTCTGGAATTTGGTGTCCGGGTATTAGACCGATTCTTACGCGATTGCTGAAAAACACTCACAACACCTGACGCAAACACTGTCAACATTTAACTCATACGTGTGACGCGGTAGACCTTGCGGCGAAGTCTGGCTCGTTGCCGACCATCGGGATACTCGACAGCCACCTGTAATTCCCAGCGCTCAGTTCCAGCAATGCGGGTCAAGAGTTGTCGGACTTGTTCACGCGAAGTGCCCAACGGGAATGCAATGTCTCGGTATTCCCATAGCGGGGTGGTCGCGGTACTAATCGCCATTTTCGCTGTCTTACCTGCGTTGAGCCCAGCCAGCCTCGGGGTAACCCAAGGGCGGCGCCGAAATCTCGTCGAGTGCGCGGTTAATCTCTTCGGGCAGTTCAAGTTCATCGCTGGCGAGCGCCGCCAGCAACTGACTGGTCGTTCTGGCTCCCAAAATCGGCGCGACAACACCGGGTCGATCGCGTAACCAGGCCAGGGCAACTTCGGTCGGTGAGGTTCCTAGTCCGTCAGCAGCAGTGGCAACAGCATCAACGATTCGCCGAGCACGTTCATCCAGGTAGGTCTGGACCCAGGCTGCCGAATCAGCATTTCCCCCTCGTGAATCTGCGGGTGTTCCGTGGCGGTATTTACCCGTGAGTACTCCACGCCCAAGCGGAGACCAAGGCAGGATTCCTAGTCCCAAACTCTGTGCTGCAGGAACGATCTCTCGTTCGATACCTCGTTCAAGAAGTGAGTACTCCATCTGCGTTGTGACGATGGGCGCCCGACCAGCTACCGCGCGTTGCCAGGTTGCTGCTCGAGCGGTTTGCCAACCGCTGAAATTAGAAATACCGATGTAACGGACCTTGCCGCTCTTCACGAGTTCGTCGCAGGTCGCCATGGTTTCTTCCATGGGTGTCATTGGGTCGTAGGCATGCAGTTGCCAAACATCGAGCACATCGGTGCGTAGCCGCCGCAGTGAGGCCTCTACCGTGCGCATTAAATGGATGCGAGATGAGTCAAATCTGCGATCTTCATTTCCTGGGCGTTG
>CAFBMC010000048.1_pt1 | contig 12267 bp, 9 predicted proteins | sample 7268441 | NCBI WGS metagenome assembly CAFBMC01 (sample SAMEA6814051, study PRJEB35770) | freshwater metagenome | biome: Freshwater; feature: Freshwater reservoir; material: water | place: Czech Republic | collected 2017-05-23 | depth 30m m | reverse complement strand
TTTGCTGGTGCAGCCTTCTTCGCGGGGGCAGCAGCCTTCACGACAACCGCCGCTTTCTTAGCTGGTGCAGCCTTCTTCGCGGGGGCAGCAGCCTTCACGACAACCGCCGCTTTCTTTGCTGGTGCAGCCTTCTTCGCGGCAGGCTGGACTGTTGATTCAGTAGTCTTTTTTGTTGCGGTCGCCATGTGAGTCTTCAGCGCCTTTCTTCAACGAGGGCCACGACAAGAGCCCGTGTCAAGCCTTGTGAAGGACTTGGACGGGCCGTGGTGTGGACAATTGTGTCATACATCTAGCGGTTTGGTGCCAGCACCGCCCGGCCTTGCCCGACAAGCACGTCTATCGTGGATTCTTGAGTGATTTCACCGTCCACTGCGAACGGTCCCTGACCGTCAATACTGTACGTCGCCTGCCAGACAGTGGTGAGTTGAACCCGGAAGTTGCCAGCCCTGCCATAGGTATGGCTTACCTCGAAATGCGGGTAATGGCTGCCCGAGATGTGTGTTTCTAGGGCTGATCCGTCCCCAAAAGTCCAAAACCAGGAGGCCGTCGGCATCAGCCGCACGCTCACCGAGCCAACGAGGTGAGTTGAAGGCGCAAGCGACTGCGGCTGGCCAGAATCAAAAATTGCTGGGACTTGGGGCAATACCCCCGTATTTGGTTCTACCCTGATGTGAACTGGCGGAACGGATCGGGCGAACGCCGCGTGCAACTGTTCGCCGCCTGGATCAATCGCGGCAGATCCAGCACCAATACACACCAGCCCTCGGTCTTGCCACGTCAATCCATCGTCAACTGAGAACCACTGCCTTCGTTGCTCCTGGCCCAATGAACAGCCTTCCGTGACCGTGCCACAGGCAATGGAGTTGTATTGAGATGAGCAAGGGTCACCCAGCATCCATTGGCATTGGCTACAGCCATGCCCTGTGCCCGGCTGGGACTCGCGACCGGGCGAGTTGTGCTGCGCCTGACCAGCTCCGACGAACTGATCTGCCGCATCATCGCTCGTTACATCGACCGCCCACGAAACGGGCATCCATGTGACAAGAGGGAAGATCAAGCTGACGGCGAATAAGGCATAGGAATTCGGCGGGCGCATAGCGCAACGCTAGGAAATATTGCTCTGGAATATAAGACCCAATACTTGAGCTGTGGACAACTTCAAGCGTCTATGCAAGTTCGCGTAACCGGTCTAAGGCGATTGCAACGTAACGAGCAACTTGCTGATCTTCTACCAGAAATCCGTCATGCCCTACAAGCGAGTCCACGACATATAAATCGCCCGCACCAGGTGCATGCTCGACGATATGTTGCTGCTGATGTACCGGGAAGAGTCGATCAGAGTTGATGCCCACAACCGTCAGTGGTGCAGTGATCGCACTGAGTGCTGCTGCGGTGCCGCCGCGTCCACGGCCAAGATCGAAAAGTGTCATAGCGTTTGTGAGCGCGATGTAGGTATTTGCATCAAAACGTCGAGCAAGCTTGTCTGCATGATGCGCAAGGTATGACTCAAGTGCAAAGCGACCGGTGCGCTTGCCATCTTGCCAAGCGTATGGATCTTCGCCAGTTTGGTAATCGCGATTGAATCGTTCGCCAAGTTCAGTTTCGCTTCGGTAAGTCAGGTGCGCAACTTGGCGCGCCACACCCATTCCGCGATGCGGCCCTTGACCGTCGGGTTGATCGTAAAAGTCGCCATCCAAGAAATATGGATCTGCATAGATTGCAGCAAGTTGGGCAGCGTGGGTACCAATCTCGTCAGCACTCACCGCAGCCGTTGTACCAAGAACCATTCCGCTAGTGACCAGTTGGGGATAGCGAACCATCCACTCCAGTACTCGCATGCCACCAAGAGATGGACCCAGCAATAACGCCCAGCGATCGATCCCTAAGCGCTGCGTCAATTGATATTCGACTTTCACCATGTCGGTTACCGTCACTGTAGGAAAGCGACTCCCCCATGGCTTGCCGTCAGGTGCGAGCGAAGCTGGGCCGGTGGTGCCTTGGCAGCCGCCAAGAATATTTGCGCACACCACAAACCAAATATCTGTGTCGATCGCCATACCTGGGCCAACAAGCTCATCCCACCAACCAGCAGTTTTATGGCCAACTCCCGCGGGCCCTGCCACGTGAGAATCACCAGTCAAGGCGTGCGCGATGTAGACCGCGTTAGAACCATCGGCCGCGAGTTCGCCCCATGTTTCATAGGCCACTGTGACGTTTGGAAATGTGAAGCCTGATTCGGTCGTGAATTCACCGATATCAATAAAAAGACGATCGCCTACGGGATCCCCTTCCCGCCAAGCAGCGCTGGCAGGTGGGAGACCCTCGTAGGCGATCGGTCCGTACGTCATTGCATTAGGCCTTCGACGCTGCGAATCCAATTTCAATGTCAGCGATGATGTCGTCGATGAATTCAATACCAACGGCTAGGCGAACCAAACCTGGTGTCACACCTGCAGTGATCTGCTCTTCTGGTGTGAGCTGTGAATGAGTCGTTGAAGCTGGGTGAATCACCAAGCTGCGCACATCGCCAATGTTGGCAACGTGACTATGCAACACAAGGCCTTCGACGAACTTCGAACCGGCTTCAACTCCGCCTTCAATTTCGAAAGCAAGAACGCCGCCGTTGCCTTTTGGTGCGTACTTCTTACCGAGTGCATACCAAGGGCTGCTCTCAAGTCCGGAGTAGTTCACGCTCTTGACCTGTGGATGAGCCTCGAGGAACTTAGCCACGGCAAGTGCATTGTCGCTATGACGTTGCACGCGAAGCGACAAGGTTTCGATGCCCTGTGAGATCAAGAAGGCGTTGAATGGTGAAACCGCTGCACCAAGATCGCGAAGCAACTGCACGCGAGCCTTCAAGATGAATGCAAGGTTCACACCGAACATGCCACCGACGCCGAGATCGCGGGCGTAGACCAAGCCGTGGTAGCTCGGATCTGGCAGGTTGTAGTTAGGGAATCGCTCAGGATTTTGTGCAAAGTCGAAACTGCCACCGTCGATGATTGCACCGGCAACCGAAGTGCCATGGCCACCGAGGTACTTCGTTGCAGAATGCACCACAAAGTCAGCGCCGTGCTTCAAGGGCTGAATCAAATACGGAGTTGCGACCGTGTTGTCGATGATTAACGGCACGCCATAGTCATGCGCAACCTTGGCTACAGCAGCAATGTCGAGCACATCGTTCTTTGGGTTAGCAATCGATTCCGCGTAGAACGCCTTGGTGTTCGGCTGAATTGCAGCCTTCCAGGACTCTGGATCATCTGGGTTGTCTACGAAAGTGACCGTGATGCCGAACTTTGGCAAGGTGTAATGGAACAGGTTGTACGTGCCGCCGTAAAGGGATGGGCTTGAAACGATGTGATCGCCGCTTTCAGCGATGTTGAGAATCGCCAAGGTTTCAGCTGCCTGGCCGGAAGCTACGAGCAAGCCACCGACGCCACCTTCAAGGGCGGTGATGCGATCTTCAACCACAGCAGTGGTCGGGTTCATCAAACGGGTGTAAATGTTGCCAAGTTCTTTAAGTGAAAAAAGGTTCGATGCGTGCTGAGTGTCATTGAAGACATATGAAGTGGTTTGGTAAATCGGGAGCGCTCGCGCATTTGTCGATGCGTCAGGTGCTTGACCAGCGTGGATTTGTAGGGTGTCAAAAGCCCAGTTCTCGCTCATGGCTTGCCTTTCGTGTCATAGGAGTGAAGTTTTTGGGTACAGGTAAAGCAGCCGTGCTGGTGTGGGTGTGTAAAACCCGCGCTTGCCCTCTACTTACAGGGCCTGGTCCTCACCACGGAGCACCCCACCGCGGATGGAGGGTTGCCGTCCAGTTAGCCGGGGCTTAACGCTGGAACTCTTGACCTAAACAGGAATATACAGACCCTGACTCTCATGCGCACACCAAGGTCTTGCTACTGCAAGTAAGAGGCAACTCCAGTTCTGCATGCCTCATATGGCACCTTCCCCATGCTCTCGCTCCACATCTTTGGCGCGACCCCATTGGTCAGAGCAATGTCGACCAAGTGCGCAAGACCGTAGTGAGCGTTATCGAGACTGGCTTGCGCCAGCGCGGCACCGGCCCGGACCCCGTCACCTTGTAGCCAAAATGCCAATGCGGTCACGGTGGCAAGAGGTGCTCTATATCCGGAAGGAGCTGCCCGTAAGGCAAGGCGAAGGGTATGCGCACAACTGGCCAAACGGTCGTGATTCGTAAGTTGCCACAAGACACAATCGCGCAACTGAACATCCATAAGCCCTGTGATGATTTGGGCCTGCGCTAAGTGATCGGTTGAACTTGTATTTAAAGAATCAACCATGCTGCTGATGGATTCATCTCGACGGGCTTGCCGCTCCCCCGTCTCAACATCTTTCGCTTGCTCTGTAATCACACCCAACATCAACTGTTGTTCACCAGCATCTGCATCGAATTCATTGACCACTTCTTGACGGTTAGTCAGGTGCCGCCATCCGGCACTGAGAAAGTCATCGTGCACTTCACTAATCACCTGCGGATCGACCGTTTGACGTGTATGCGAAAAATTGGATGTTGCAAAATCGAATTTCCAAAAGTCGTCTTCGACAACCAACCATGCGGCAAAGGGATACTTCGCAGCTGCAACCAATGCTCTGCTGAGCGCAGCCACTAAATCTCTACAGGCTGAACGATCGCAATCTTGGGTCGTCGCTAATCCTGGGCCTAAATCCTTGGTGAGCACCGGTGGAAATATTGCAATCAAAACCTCGTGCGAATCAGCATGACTCGCAGACTTGATGACGCCAATGGCCCACTCGTCCAACGTTGAAGAGTCGTTGCTGCCTATAGGTATTTGAGGTATATCGATTCGCTGCGTCAGAATTAATGTACCTTCACGCACCCACATCAGGACCGCACTGGAATGAGGCTGGAAACCAAGGAGGAACGGAAGTGAAGCTAGTACGTGGTCTGTACTCCGAAGTACTTGTGCGGGCACGCGAGCCGTCATGAAAGTCATGAACTCACCCAAGTTCAAAATCTATCTCGCTACTACAATCGCAACGCTGTCTGTGGATAGCAACCGGCGAATTATTTACCTGTGGAAAGCAACAGGCGCGACAGATAAAAAACTCGGCCGTCGAAGGCTTCCCCTCCCGCGACGACCGAGCAGTGATCACATTAGGGGACCCATCCTTGGCTGCTTACAGCGACACGCCGCTAACTAGGCATCCTTGGTTGTGGTAGCAAAAGTCTGGCCTGCCTTCTTCGTCCAAGCCACCAGCGCAATGATGCCGATCGTTATTTGCGGAATGTATGAAGATGCGCGCCAGACCAGATCCGCGGCAGTTGCCTCGCCGCTGTCTACCCCGAACTTGACCAACAAACTGATCATGACTGCATCAACTGTTCCAAGCCCACCTGGAGTAATGGGAATCATCATGCCGAGTTGGCTGATCGCGAATGCTGCGAACACCAGCAATATTGAGGTGCCGGGAGTATCCCAACCTTGGATACCTCGCAAGGCAACGTAGAGAACCGAGAATTGGGTGACTGACACAGCTATTTGCGCTGCCGAAAGCGCTGCCCATCGACGCTTGAGCACGTCGTACATGCTCTCTCGAAAACTCACCAGAGGGGCAACGAGATCAATCGTCGCGATGGCCTTGATCTTTGTCCTGAATGGACCGATGAGCTTGTTTCCTGTTCGCCCCATCCAGCGGGCTGCTGATTCAGAGCGCATCAGCGAAGTGAATCCCACGATGACGCCGGCCAAGATGGCCAAGCCTAGAATTCCCGCCCAAATATAGGAACTGCCGTTTTCGCCTCCGATCACCAGAGCTACAACACCCAGAATTGGGAATCCAAGTGAGATGAAGGTGCTCCAGATGCCCACGGCAGTGATCGCTGAGGTGGCTGACGCCGGGGCAACCTTGTAGGTCGCCAACATCCCGTACTGAAAAGCAAGCCCTACTGCACCGCCACCCGGTACGCCGTTACTAATGGCGAACGCCGCCTGGTTGATCTGTTCAGATGGCCAGAATCGCAGTCCAGGAGTCGCTGCCATGAAAGGCAGTCCGTATGCGGTGAGGTAGACGAGCACACACACAACCACTAAAACAATCGGCAACCACCCCATAGCTTGTAAAGCATCTAAAGCCTCGGAATAGCTGCCAATCTGGGGAATGACCTTCCAGAAAATAATGACAATGAAGAACAATCCCACTGCTCCAAGGATCAGCGACTTCTTCTTATCGATCTGGGCGGCGGGTGTGGGTGACGACATAGAACATAGGTTGCCACATTTTGAGCAAAAGGGGGGCCGTGTCAGGGCCAAGAAACCCATTAGGCATCATAAAGCCATGCGTCTAGATCACCTCTCATATGCCTGTACGGCAAGCGAACTTCCTGACGTAGTTCAGCGCATCGGTGGGGACCTCGGTGCATCGTTTCGTGATGGTGGTCGACACCCTCAGTTCGGTACCCGAAATTTCATTTTGCCGTTAGCTAATGGCTGCTACATCGAAGTTGTTTCCGCCCTCGACCACCCAGCAGCAGACAAGGCTCCATTTGGTCGCGCGGTGAGCAAGTTCGCTCAAGATGGCGGCGGCTGGATGAGTTGGGTTGTTTCCGTAAATGACATCGGACCTATTGAAAAACGTCTAGGTCGTGCAGCCACTGCAGGCCACCGCATCCGTCCCGATGGCGTCAAGCTTGAGTGGAAGCAGCTCGGCCTTTTGAACACCATGGAAGATCCACAATTGCCATTTTTTGTTGAGTGGTTGACTTCCGCCGACGAACACCCTTCTTCAGGTTCCACGAGCGTCAGCGTCGAGCGAATCGAAATTTCTGGTGATCCAGAAACAGTGAACCCTTGGATTGACGGCTCATTCATGGATGTTATGGATGGCGTTTTCGTTGAATGGGTCGATGCTGAAGAACCAGGCGTCGTTGCAGTGGTGTTCAACACCCCGCACGGCCTTGTTCGTATTGACTAAGTATTTCTCGCCAGCATCCAGCGTTTCACCGCTGTAATGGGCTAGCGTTCGCACTCTGATCCTCGAAAGGCTGCGAAGTTGAGTACTGAAGAGAATATTCCGGACACCCTTCGAACCCTGTCTGGCTTCACCTGGCGCCTACTAGTAATGGTAGCGGGATTCGCCTTCATCCTTTTTATTCTTAACGGGATCTTTCCCGTCGTTTTCGCACTCTTTTTCGCGCTCTTGGTCACCGCATGGACATCACCTGTAATGAACCTTTACAACAAACTCTTACCAAAAATCGTATCCATGATTTTGGCGCTCATTACGATTTTGGTAGCTGTGGTAGTAATCCTTGGCACCGTAGTGAAATCTAGTATTGAAGAAGGTCCCAAGCTGGCTGCATCAATCAGCTCAGGGTTCTCAGACATTGAGACATGGCTCAAGACTGGCCCCCTTGAGTTGTCAAACACCCAATTCACCTCACTGATCACCCAATTACAAAACTGGGGCACATCAATCGCAAAGGGAATAGCCGGCGACGCTCTTGGTGCTGTCGGATCAATCGGCACCCTCATCATTGCCGGGTCCGTATTTATCTTTGGTGTCATCTTTTTCTTGATGGCCCCAGCAACTATCTGGGGGTGGATCCTGACCTGGATTCCAAAGAATTTGCGTGAACATGTCGACGTTTCGGGACGAATTGCTTGGGGATCTATCGCTGGCTATACCCGAGGCATTGTGGTGATCGCCTTTCTGGACGCCACGTTGGTTTTCATCGGACTCTTGGTCTTGCGCGTGCCACTCGCGCCGGCCTTGGCTGCAGTGGTCTTCCTAGGCGCCTTCATTCCTGTCATCGGTGCGCCGATAGCCACCTTCTTCGCCGCGGTTGTTGCCTTGGCTGAGAACGGGCCAGTGACCGCGCTCTTGGTCATTTTGCTGACCATCATTGTGGGAAGTTTCGACGGGGACGTCATGCAACCATTGGTCATGGGTAAAGCCGTCAACTTGCACCCGTTAGCGATCGTCATAGTTATCGCTGCCGGATCTATCGCCCTAGGAATCGTTGGTGCACTCATTGCAGTGCCGATAGCTGGAGCCGTGTACGGCGTCTCCAAATACCTCACCGGCCGAGATCCCGAGCATCCCTATGCACCCACCGAACCTTTCGAACACGCAGCTTAAGACTCACTTTTACCTCTAGCCCCAGGCTTGGGGGCCATGTGTATTTCACTTTCCTGCTAGGTCCAATCAGCCTGCCCCGGCTTAATCGACCTGTCGATGTTGGTCTACAGGTAGGCATGGCATAGTTAGTGCGCCTTGCCGGGAGAATTTCACGTCGTGAGGCACGTCGTAAATGTAGGGGGTGTAATGGATCAGTCGCTAGCACTTGAGCAGGCGTACGTCGATCATTGCTACGCCCTTTTGTCCTCCTACGTCAGCCATCTCGATGACCGCATCACCACGACCTCAAATCAGCTCAGCACGGGCACTGGTCAAGATGAACTCGAACGCGAAGCAATGATGGATAATTTGATCGCCCAAATCAGACAAGCTCGGGCATCAGACACCCGCTTATGTTTTGGTCGGATCGACGGCGACAGCGGCAGTCACCACATTGGTCGCATCGGCTTGCGCGACAGCGAAGGAGAGCCAGCCCTCATCGACTGGCGTGCCCCAAACGCTGCACCCTTCTACCAAGCAACATTCGCTAATCCCCTAGGCATTGCTCTTCGACGTCGAATCGTTTTGCGAGGACGCACGGTCACCCATGTTGAGGACGAGATTCTCAGCGACCCGACCTTGACTGAATCACGCGCTGCGGCTGCATCTTTAGATGCGCCACGTGAAGGACGCATGGGCGACATCATCGCTACCATTGCCGCTGATCAGGACGCCATCATTCGCAGCCCACTCAACCAACTCACCGTGGTGCAAGGCGGGCCCGGAACCGGAAAGACGGTCGTCGCGCTCCATCGAGCAGCCTGGTTGCTCTACACCTTCCGCGACAAGCTCGCTCGCGACGGCGTCTTAATCGTTGGACCCTCACCCACCTTCTTGCATTACATCGATCAAGTGCTGCCAAGTTTGGGCGAGACTGATGTTGTGCTGCTGACCCCCGGCCAGCTGTATCCAGGCATCGATGCTCGTAAACACGATCTTGACGAAGTTTCCGCAATTAAAGGCGACCTGCGCATGGCTCAGGTCATTGCCAACGCGGTTAAACAACGCAGACGCATACCGCGTGAAGATTTCACCATCACGATGGAAGATCGTTCCCAAGTAAAAATCACAGCTCGCCAATTAGCTGATGCTGAGCGCGCTGTAGGGAGTCACCAAAGTTTTCACGCTGGTCGAGATTCATTCTTGAATCGTGCACTGGATCATCTTGCGTCCTACCGCGCCAAACAACACGGCGAAGATTCGTCAGACTCTGAAGTTCGACGCGACCACGTGAGTGAACTTGTTGAAGATAAAAATATCAGGCGCGAACTCAATCTCATGTGGATGCCGATCACGCCAGAGGATTTAGTTCGTCGCTTGCTTTCCACTCCAGCCGCACTCAAAGCTGCAGCCGATGGCGTTTTAAGCAAACAAGAACAACTGCTCATTTTCAAGGATCGCGAAACATCATGGATGATTGATGACATTCCACTCATCGATGAGGCTGCTGAACTTCTAGGCCCCTGGGACCCTGACGCTGCTCGTGCCAATGCCCGGGAATCAGCAGAAATGCGCCATGAACTGCAGCATGCAGCCCAAGCCCTAGACAACACCGAGATGGGTGGCTGGATTGATGCAGCCGGGCTTGTGGGTCGAATGGCAAGTTCACATGAACGTCGCTCAGTTGCCGAACTTGCTTCAGTGGACCGCACCTGGGTCTACGGGCACATCGTGGTCGATGAGGCGCAGGAACTCTCACGGATGGCATGGCGAGTCTTATCTCGCCGAGCCACTCGTAAGTCAATGACCATCGTTGGAGATGTGCAGCAAACAAGTCATCCAGCGGGTGCTCGCGATTGGGAAGAAGCACTTGGCGATGTTCGCGGCAATCTTGATTTACATGTGCTCACCGTGACCTATCGCATTACCTCACAGATCGCCGATGTCGCCACCGAGCTACTTACGGCGGCGGGCGGCGATGCTCCCGAACTCCACCCAGTGCGTGAAGGTGCGCCCGTGGAATATCACACTGTGGCGCAACATGAATTAGCCGAACTTGTGATTTCTGGAATCAAGGATCTCGCCGGGCGCACGGCTGTCATCATTCCCGATGATCAAATAGATGAGCTCGCACCGCAGTTATTAGCAGCCAGCGACGCCTTCGGAATTGGCGACACTGCCCTAGATGCACCCATTGCAATACTTACTGCCCGCGATACCAAGGGACTCGAATTCGATGTGGTGTTCGTGGTCGATCCTGATGCTTTGGGCCTTCAAACTAAACGAGGCGCAGACCTATACGTTGCTGCAACTCGAGCAACACAGATCATGCATCTCGTCAATTGGCGTTAAGCAGATAAGTGTGTGCTTAAGAATGCCGAACGTTGCTTAAACACACCTTCACGTAATTCAGGTGTAATAATTTCAAACCCGTGAGGCGCCCCATGGCGAAGGTGGAACTCCACTTCAACACCTGCTGCCTTCAAATCCTTCGCAAACTTCTCATCTTCGTCTTTGAAGAGATCCAGATCGCCAACTTCAATGTACGTGGGCGGAAGATCCCGCAAATCTGTTGCGCGTGCGGGTGCGGCATATGCTGAGACATCAGCAGCCCCAGCTTTGCCTTCAAGTAAACAGTTCCAACCAGTAACGTTATCCGCAACAGTCCAAGTCAGGAATTTTGATGCGATTGCCTTAGCGGAAGTTGTGCGATCGTCAAGCATCGGATAAACCAACAGTAGGCATGCAATTGGATGCTCTCCTGCATCACGTAATTTTAATGCCACGCCAGCAGAGATTCCGCCACCAGAGCTCTCACCGACCAAGCCAATGTGCGACCGATCAATATTGAGCTCACCCGCATGCGAATGTGCCCAGGCGATAGCTTCAATCACATCATCTTGCTGGGCTGGATACGGGTGTTCAGGGGCGAGCCGATAACCAACAGACAACGCCGGGATACCGGTCTTGTCCACATAACGGGACACTGTGGAGTTATTCCCATCAATGGAACCCATGATCATTCCGCCGCCATGCACAAAAACCATGAGCGCCCGCGAAGTCGAACCAGCTTTTCGATAGACGCGAGCAGGGATACGTTGACCATGCCGGCCAGTAACAGTGATGTCAGTCATGGCAATCGAAGAAGGCAAGATGGCCCGTTCCGACAACTTGGCCATCATTTGATCCATATTGGCCCGACGCGTCAGGTAGTCGCCAGCAGGAATACCCGGGGCACCTCGCATCCCCCAGGCGAACTTGATCGACTCCGTGATCTGTTTCAACTTCACACTTGCGATGCTAGGCCATCACAGCCGCGCAACGTGGCTACCGCACTTATGAACGTCGGCGATTTCCTCGCTTGAAAGCGGGGTTTGGGGCGCTATTGGAGATTCCTGGGGCCATAGAACCAACGGGACAGATGGCGTCGATTGCGTCCAAGGTGGACGAATCTAACTTCACGCTGGATGCAGCCAATGCATCATCTAACTGGGCGCGGGTCCGTGGACCGATGATTGTCGCTGTTACTGCCGGATGAGCATCCACAAAACCATAAGCCAACTGGGTCAGGGTGATACCTGCATTCGCCGCAACTGCATCAAGTTGATCCACGAGTTCGTAACGCGCATCCAATACTTCTGGCTGTTCGTCCAAGCGCGACATCCGAGCAAAGCTGCCACCGTTACCGAATCGAGAATCCTTAGGGATTCCCACTTCTCGACGATACTTTCCCGTCAACCAGCCACCCGCCAGTGGGCTCCAAGGGATGACACCCATGTTGTGCCGGCTTGCTGTTGGCAACACATCTGTTTCAATTCCCCGAGCGAAAATTGAGTACTGCGGCTGCTCGCAAATGAATCGCGCAGCGTTGCGGCGGCGCGCTGCCCATTGTGCCTCCACAATCCATTCGGCAGGGTACGTCGAACTGCCCAAATATCGGACCTTGCCCTGTTGCACGAGCGAAGACATCCCTTCCATGATCTCTTCAATATCGGTATCCCAATCAAGGCGGTGCACTTGATAGAGATCGATGTAATCAGTGTTCAACCGACGAAGCGACTCTTCGCATGCCTGGATAACCCAGCGTCGGGATGACCCGCGACGATTAATGCCTTCCCCAATGGGGTTGAAGACCTTGGTCGCGAGAACAACATCGTCACGCCG
>CAFBMC010000047.1_pt1 | contig 12408 bp, 9 predicted proteins | sample 7268441 | NCBI WGS metagenome assembly CAFBMC01 (sample SAMEA6814051, study PRJEB35770) | freshwater metagenome | biome: Freshwater; feature: Freshwater reservoir; material: water | place: Czech Republic | collected 2017-05-23 | depth 30m m | reverse complement strand
GAGCGCACGACTCGATTCGACTCAGACTTTTCCGCTTTGCCAGGTGGACACCAGCTGCAATTTCGAAACTCGATCACGCAGTTTCATGATGGTTGTGTTCGATATTTAGAAACAGGACTACTGAATTCTTGGCCGAGATCCCTTCGAGTGCGTCGAATGGTGAGCGCACCAAGAATTTGGGAAATGACTTGGTCGCTGGCTCGCCCTGATGGTCGAGCGACTTTTGAATTTATTGAACGCGATGGGGAAGTACGAATTCTCTGGCGTCGAATCGGAAATCACTCAATTTATAAGAGTGTCTGATCCGCTGCCCTGCTGCTGTGCTCCCTTTTTGCCCTGCCTAGAACACCGCCGGAATGCTCAGATTGGCAAGATCTCGTTCGGCGTTTTCAACTTTCAGTTGGCGCTCTGGAAGCTCAACTTTCAACGGCTTGGCTGGTGCGTAGGGGATAGAACTGAGCAGATGGCTGATGATGTTGAGTCGTCCACGCTTTTTATCGTCGGTATGAGCAACGTGCCACGGAGCCCAACCTGTATGTGTTGCATCAAACATGGCATCTCGAGCTTCGCCATACTCATACCAACGGGTGTAAGACTGAAGATCCAGTGCGGATAGCTTCCAGGTTTTTCTGGGATCTTGGAGTCGGCTTGTCAATCTCTTTGTCTGCTCGTCTGCGCTCACTTCAAGCCAGTACTTCAGAATGATAATTCCTGAATCAACGATGGCCTTTTCCATTGCAGGAGCAATATTGAGAAAATTATTCGTTTGTTCCGGGGTGCAAAAGCCCATCACTCTTTCAACGCCTGCTCGGTTGTACCAACTGCGATCAAAGATCACGATTTCTCCGGCAGCAGCGAAGCGCTCGAGATAACGCTGGATATACATCTGTGTCTTTTCGCGCTCAGTTGGAGCAGGCAGCGCAACAACACGAAAGACCCGTGGACTCACCCGCTCGGTCAACGCTTTGATCGTTCCACCCTTGCCGGCAGTGTCTCTGCCTTCGAAGATCACGATAATTTTCGCGCCGGTCTCAAGAACCCAGTCCTGAAGCGCAACTAATTCACCATGCAAGGGGCGAATAGCCTTCTGGAACTCCTTCTCCCGCATTTTCGTATCGCTGCTCTTGGACGAGTCCTCTTTGGCTTCGATGCGGTCGAGGTTATGCGCTTGCGTTGCTTCGTCGTGCTTATGTCGCTTCTTGTGTTTGTTTTTGGCCATGACTAGGCCCTCCCTATTTCGATCTCCGGTTTCTTGGTGCTTGAGTTGCGGCAGCGGATCCATTTGTCTGCCTCGATAACCATCGGACCAAGTGCTGCCAGGCCAATCACAATGAGCCACTGGCTGCCTGTGAGTGACTGCGTCATTAATCCTCTTTGAAGGAATCCCAGTTCAGTTGCAAGCACAATCGCGACCACTGGGATCGCCAGAATCCCAAGCGCGCGCGCGATTGGTTCCCCAATGCCGCTGGTTGGGTCTCGGCGTAACACCAAACCACCAAGCACTGCTCCCAATGCCATCACGGCAAAAGTCATCGTCATTGAGGCACTCGATGCATCAATGCTGGGTAGGTCTGGGCCCCAGACTAAGCAAGCGAAAGCTGGAAGAAAGCGCATGAAGCCATAAAGAATCCAGCGCAGAACCGATGGGGTATTCGTCAAAGTCACCTTTGGGTTTCTTGGTGGTCGCAGCATGATGTCTGGCGCACCTTCATCTCCTGCGACCACGATCACCGGGAACACCACCACGAAGAGGCCGACGAAGATAACCATTAACGGAGTGAGTGCCATGCCCTCGTTGACGTTGAACACGGTAGCCGCCACAAAAAGCAGTACCAGCGACATCAACGCAGTCATCTGGATGCGAACAAATGACACGATTTTCTCGTAGGTGATGCGTCCCAACTGAACCGCGTGAACAAGGGTGCCAAAGTTATCGTCGGTCAAAATCATTCGACCGGCTTGTTTGGTGACTTCGCTGCCAGAACCCATTGCTACACCAATATCTGCTTGCTTCAGCGCCGCAGCATCGTTGACGGCGTCACCAGTCATAGCAACGATGAGACCGGTTTCTTGCATGATGCGAACTAAACGCAATTTGTCGTCGGGCGTGACGCGTCCAAAAACATGGAGGTCAGGAAGTTGGCGCTTGAGTTCATCGTCTGTCAGCTTTTTGAGTTCAGCTCCGCTGATAGCGCCAGGTCCCAGACTCAAGTCTTTGCCGATTGCCTGTGCTGTGACGGCATGATCGCCGGTAATCATTCGCACGTCAATGCCGGCGCTTAGTGCTATCGCGACGGAATCTTTTGCTTCCAAGCGCAGTGGATCAATGATGCCGACGAGTCCGACTAAGGCAAGGTCATGAATGAGTGACATGGGATCAGTCGCCATTATTTTCTCGTCTTGCTCATCAAGAATGCGCGCGGCAAAGGCCAATACTCGCAAGCCCTGCTTGCCCATGCGTTCATTGGCTGCGCCAAGTTCGGCGCTGGCCTGATCCATGGGGGTGGGAGAAGACTTGAGTGGGCCACCCGATTGCGAACATCGAGCAAGCACCACATCAGGGCCGCCCTTGACGAGCAGAAACAGATGTTCTTGACCGTCGAGTTGGATCCGATGAAAGGTCGCCATGAATTTGTAATCTGAGTCAAAGGGCACCTCGGCAAGTCGAGGATACGTACGCCGAGTTTCTTCGGCGTCGACACCGATTTTTGCGGCAAGCACGACAAGGGCGGCTTCAGTTGGATCGCCGACAACATCGCCGGCGTCGCTGACTGTTGCATCACTGGCGAGGACGAGCCCATAAGCCAGACGAGTGAAGTCGGGCAGGGGCACACCAGCAGCTGAAAGGACAGCGCCGGATTTGCTATAGCCGCTTCCTTCAACTGAGAACCAGTGCCCTTCGGCGTACAAGGTGGACACCATCATTTCGTTCATGGTTAACGTGCCAGTTTTATCGGTATTGATAGCGCTTGTTGCGCCGAGTGTTTCAACATCGGAAAGGTTCTTCACCACTGCTTTGGCATCGGCGAGTGCTTTTGCGTCTTGCGATAACAACGCCGAAACGAAAGCCGGCATGCCTGTTGGCATTGCTGAGATAGCCATAGCAACACCGAGGAGCAACACATCAGTGAGCGCGAGACCACGTACGAGCCCAACGATGACAATGAGTGCGACTGCCGTCCAGGCCACGATCCCGATAACTTTGGTGAGGGTGTCCAGTTCGCGTTGGAGAGGGGAGCGGGATCTCGTCACTTTGGAGAGCATGTTGGCTATCTGACCCATTTGGGTATTCATGCCAGTTTCGGTTACCACCATCACGCCGGTGCCACGCGTAACTGAAGTGTTTTGAAACAGCATGTTGCTTCTATCTCCCAGTGCAGTGTCAGCACCATCCAAAGTTTCGACGCCTTTAGCGACAGGTGCACTTTCGCCAGTGAGTGCGGATTCCTGCGTTTCGCAGGTGGCTGCACGGATCAATCTGCCGTCAGCTGGAACCAGATCGCCTGCTTCAACGTGCACAATGTCGCCCGGCACAATGTTTTTGGCTGGAATCAAAATGAGTGTGCCGTCACGGACAACCCTGCTCTGAGGTACCTGTAGTTTTGTAAGTGCATCGATGCTGGCTCTTGCCGATAGTTCTTGTTTAGTTCCCAGCGTGAGGTTCATCGCTACTAAAAGTGCGACAACCACAGAAGTCGTTACTTCTCCAATAACGAGACTGACGATAGCCACTGCAATCAACATGAGATTCATGGAATCTCGCAATTGGCTCAATGCAATTGCTACCAAGGATGGGGGTTTTTCGCCGCGGATCTCGTTTGGTCCAAACTGTTCAAGTCTGGCTGAGGCTTCAGTTGCGGTAAGGCCTTGATCAGCAGAGGAACCCAGTTCAGAGAGAACATCGCTTGCTTGCTGCCGGTAAGCAGCATGAACCTTCTCTTGTTGTTCTAGTTGCAAAGTTGGGTTCACAGTGTCTCCCCAGTCGTCGACGACTTCAGTCAATCAACGTAACGAGGAATCCACTCGATCTAGCGGGTAGATGACCGGGATTGCTGGTCATCAAACGAGCAATTGACGGGTGGATATTTCAGTAGTAGTTCATTGGCCCAATATGAGCACGGCCCGACCGCCTAAGCGATCGGGCCGTGCTGTTCGTCAGTCTTGGATACGCACAACACTCATGAACGGTGTGTTATTAGCCGCGACGCCGTGCTTGCGGTGTCATCCATGGCAAAGCCCAACCGCCATCTGTGCCTTCAAGGTTGGTACCAGGAGCAACAATTTGATCAATGCGATCAAGCACATCCGAAGTCAGTTTGATTTCATCTGCGCCCAATTGGGTTTCAAGCTGTTCCATCGTGCGAGGTCCAGTGATGACTGAAGTAACACCTGGGTGTTCAAGCACAAAAGCCAAGGCAAGTTGCGGCAAGGTGATGCCAATTTCGTCCGCCAACACCGCAAGCGCATCGGCAGCAATCAACTTGGCTTGGTTACCCGGTAGGTCTGGATCAAAACCCGGGCTTGCTGAACGAATCGTGGTTGCAGAGCCTGAAGCAGTAGAACCTTCGATGCGGTAGCGGCCACTGAGCCACCCGCCGGCAAGTGGACTCCAGGTGAGAGTGCCCATGCCGTATTTCTGCGCTGTTGGCAGCACATCGGTTTCAATGCCGCGCACAAAGATTGAATATGGTGGCTGTTCGGCAACAACGCGCTTGAGATTCTTCTTCTCGGCAAGCCATTGACCTTCAACGATTTGTGTTGCCGGGAAGGTCGATGTGCCGATGTAGCGAATCTTGCCCTGGGTCACCAAGTCAGATAGGGCGCTCAAGGTTTCTTCGAAATCGGTACCAGGCTCTGGGCGGTGAACTTGGTAGAGATCGATCCAGTCAGTTTGGAGACGACGAAGTGAGTCTTCAACTTCTTTGATGATCCAACGACGCGAGTTGCCGCGCTTTAACGGATCAGTGCGGCCCATGGGGTTGTGGAATTTGGTGGCCAAGATGACGTCATCGCGGCGACCAACCAGCGCCTTGCCGACAATGATTTCTGATTCGCCGAAGGAATACATATCAGCGGTGTCAACCAACGTGATGCCAGCATCAAGGGCGCGGTGAATGATGGAAATGCTCACATCATGGTCGGGCTCACCCCACTTGCCGAACATCATCGTGCCGAGCGCAAGCTGAGAAACATGCATTCCAGTGGTGCCAAGGGTGCGGGTAGCCATGAGGATTCCTTTTCAATGGTCTTGTCAATGGTCTTGGGCGTGAAAGCGACCTGTTCAGTTGTTCTCACTTATTGGCGAAAAGTCGCTTCGCGTATATCCAGATAGAAGTTTATTGGCTTGAGGCGCTGATGTTGAGCAATTCAATTGATCTGCACTCAACGTGAGTCTGATGGAACCCGGCGCAAAGCACGTGAAGCGCCATGAGCCCAGAGTGCTCCGACCTAGGGTGAGATTGATGCAGCAAAAACCCTGCGCGCTGCGGTTCGACCGTAGTACCTTGTTGCAAATCCGGCTGAAGCGTCCACGCTGCCCATGCCGGTTGAGCTACTGAAGCGGAGGAACGCACGATGGGAATCTCAAGCATTGTCATCCCCGAGTCGGCCACAGCGGCCGACTATCCACCCATTCCTGAGGTCGATAACCTCACGAGTTTCTTCTGGGAGGGCGTAGCCAATCATCAGCTACTTATCCTTCGCTGCGGCGACTGCGGTACCTATATTCATTACCCGCGCCCAATCTGCCCTAAGTGCTACTCGATGGACAATCTCGCACCGGAACGGGTTTCAGGTCGGGGCACGATCTACTCGCACACGACCACCGTGCAGCCGTTCCACCCCTACTTCGTCGACAAAGTGCCGTACAACCTGATCGTCGTGGCCCTTGAGGAAGACGAAAACATCCGCATCACGAGCAACCTCGTTGACTTACCAAACGATGACATCCGCATCGGGATGCCTGTCGAGGTGACCTTCCAAGAGGTAGCCCCAGGGCTGACCCTTCCACTATTCAAGCTCGCCTGACCGGCGCAACCCACTTAACTTCCGAGGAGAACCACATGGCAAAGAGTGATCGCGTCGCCGCAATCGGCGTCGGCTATTCCACCACCGGTCGTCGCACCGGATTGAACCGTCGCCAATTGGTCGCACAGGCTGTCACGGCAGCAATGAGAGACTGCGGAATTACCGCTGACCAGATCGATGGTGTCGTGCTGCACGCAGGCATCGCTGGCGCGGAGCCTCCAGGCCTAGATCGCATCGATGCTCTCGATGTTGCACAGATGTTCGGGATGATGCCGATCAGCTTCTACAACTCTGACCAGGGCGGTCCTGCTTACATCCATGCCGCGATCTCAGCGATCGCCGCAATCCAAAGCGGTCAGGCACACACAGTGCTCACGGTGCGCGTCATCAACCAGCGCCTGAGCAGCGAACAAGAGCGTGACTCAGTGCAAGGGCCGCTGTTTGTTCCCGGCGACTCGCAGTTCACGCAGCCATTTGGATCGGTAACACCAATCCAGACCATCTCGGCATTGCCAGCTCAGCGTCACATGGAGCGTTACGGCACCACCGAAGAGCAGTTCGGCGCACACGTGATTTCTCAGCGCGCCAACGCTGCCCTGAACGATGACGCGATCATGCGCGATCCGCTGACGATGGACGACTACTTGAACTCGCGGTTCGTGAGCAAGCCGGTTCGTCTCCTTGACTGCGACTACCCAGTTGACTCCGCTTCGGCGATCATCTTCACCACCGAAGAGCGGGCACATGACTTCGCCAAGAAGCCAGTGTTCGTCGAGTCGGCTTCACTCTCGGCCACCGACGTGCTTCCGGCAGGCTTCGAAAAGGTTCTTGACATGAACCACAACTCGCCATTTCACGCTGCTGAGCTCATGTGGGGACGCACGGATCTAAAGCCGGCCGACGTGGACTGCGCGCAGTTGTATGACGGCTTCACGATCATCGTGTTCCAGTGGCTGGAAGCCTTGGGCTTCTGCGGCGAAGGCGAGTCCGGTCCATTTGTAGAGTCCGGCGCGACGAAGCTGGGAGGTAGCCTTCCGGTGAACACCGACGGCGGCGCCTGCAACGTGGGACGTAGACACGGCGCGAACTTCTGCATCGAGTCGATTCGCCAATTACGCGGTAATGAGTCCGGGGCACGCCAGGTCAAGGACGCTGAGGTTGCAGTTTGGGCCAACGCGGTTGGTCCGTTCTCTGGTGCTGTTCTAATGACGAGCAGCTAAGAAACCGCACGTTTTCCAGTTCAAGGTTTTCCTGATCTACGTTAGTTTCATTGCACTCCTGATTTGAGACAGCATTGTTCAGCCCCGTACCTGCGACCCCAAATGAGTCGGCAGTGCGGGGCTGAACTAATTCGTGGTGGCTGTGCGCAGAGTGAAGACCCAAGCGGAAGGGCTACGGTTCATTCGTGGACCCTTTTGATCGCAGCGCAGCTGATAGTGGTGAAGTGAGGCAAGTTTTTCAAAGTCTTGCCATCTGGACTTTGCGCGATCAAGGCTGGTCCTCGCGGCAGATCGCAACGGCTTTTGACATGACTTCCGAACAGGTGCAACTGATTCTTGAATCTGTGGACGAAGATCCTGATCCAACATTGCCGTTATCAGCGCCAACCCCTGATGCGCTTCCTGACTGGCTAAGAACACATCCCGGAGCGAGTGCCCGTGATGCTCAACTGGCGTTGGGGTTAAGTGATGCGCAGTTATCCGCCGACATGACTGATGAAGTGCGTCGTCTGGCGATCCGGGTGCGCGAAGGTGAATATTCACAGGTCTATTCCGATGAAGATATTTATGCTGCGCTACGCCGCGCGTGGGATGTGGTGAAAGGTAATTCAACGGGTCTGAGTTATGACAAATATCGAGAACTTGTCAGTAGTGGGCAAATCGATGGTCCATCAGCGCCTCGAATATTGCAGAGATTTGGCACCTGGATTACTGCAGCCGGTCTTGCTGGCGTGCCAACAGGGGCGCGTCCAAATCGAACTTATGAATCAGCGTGGACGGACGAAGAAATCTTGAAACATGTGGCTGACTATCTCCATGATTCTACGACCTCGGGAAGTTATGCAGGATGGGACGACTGGAAGAAAGTGAATGCTCCTAGTGCTCCGTCTGGTCCAACTCTTCGCAACCGCATTGGTTCATGGTCGGATATCAAGCGGCGTGCTCTTGTTATCCGACCATGAAACGCAAATCAGTTTCAGTTTCTATTAGGCGATAATTCGTGATGCTCGCAGTTCTTTGATTCGTGCGGCGTCTAGGCCGACAAGCTTGGTCAAAATCTCATCAGTGTGTTGACCAAAGTCCGGAGCAGGGCTGCCTGGACCTGCATCTTCGTTGAACATCAGTGGCGGCATAACAACTACAGGTGTTCCCGGTTCGTTTGTCGGTACGCGAACCATCCCGTTTGCGATCGCCATTGGGTCATCAAACATTTCTTCTGGACTTTGTACTGGTGCCCAAACGCCCTTTGATGGCAACAGTGTGGTCTTCCAATCGGCAAGTGTTTTGGTGATAAACACGTCGTCGAGAACGGCCATCAGCGTTTGAGAGTTCTGCACACGGTTTGCTGTTGAATCAAAACGCGGGTCCGTGATGAGCTCTTCGTGCTTGATGAGGCGGGCTAGATCTTCGAATTCATCTTGATGATCACCGAGATACGACATGTAGATATAGCGGTTATCGCTCGTCTTGTAGTTCGTGCCTGACCATTGGCTCACAGCCCGGTCAACGTACTGGCCGAGCATGCCCATCCCTGGAGCTAGTTGAGCACCAATAATTGCTGGCGCGTTGAACCAAGCCGCGGTTCCCATCAGGGAGGAGTCCACGACGGCTGCTTCACCAGTGCGCTCACGCTTGAACAGCGCGGCACAAATGCCGCCGGCAAAGACCATGCCAGACATTCCGTCGCCGTGGCCAACCATGCCTGGGGGAGTGTCAGTGCGCGTGACGGTCATCGCTGAACTGGATAGTGATCCGCGTGCCCACCAGCTCGCGCCGTCATAGCCGCCACGCAAGTTTTCTGGGCCGAGCGGTCCGGCTCCGGTGCCCTTTGCATAGATCAATTTTGGATTGATCTTGCGAAGGTCATCAACATCAAAGCCAAGCTTGGTGCGTGTTTTTGGCAGGAAGCTCGTCAAAAAGATGTCGGCATCCTTAACAAGTTCGTACAAAATCTCGCGTCCTTCATCACTTGCAAGGTTCAACGCTAGTGAGCGTTTGCCGCGGTTGTAGTGCTTGAACATCCAAGCGGCGCCGCCTGGTTCAAGACTGCCACCCGCGAAAATTCGCATTGGATCGGGTGAATTTGGGTTCTCGATGTGAATCACATCTGCACCCCACTCGGCGAGCACTCGTCCTGCTGACGGGCAAAATGCCCACATCGTCAGATCAAGTACCCGAACACCGTCAAGCATGCCCTCATTCATCTTTGCTCCCGTAGCTCGATAGTTGTCTGGGAACCCTTGATGAGATCCCGATCGTGACCTACATGGAACTTAGGTTCAAGTCCTAGGCGCGGCAACCGGAATCGAATAAGTGCTCATGGGTATGACTCAATCGATGACGCGATAGATGCCCTATATGTAGACATTTGGGATGAGCGCTCAACAATCAACATGACTCAGGTCGGATATCAAGCGGCGTGCACTTGATATCCGACCTGGGTGGCAGTTCTATTTATCGTGCTTAAGCGATAATCCGTGCTGCTCGAAGTTCCTTGATTCGTGCAGCATCAAGGCCGACGAGTTCGGTCAGAATCTCATCGGTGTGCTGACCAAAGTCCGGAGCAGGTTTGCCCGGACCGGCATCTTCATTGAACATCACTGGCGGCATAACAACCACTGGGGTTCCTGGCTCATTGGCAGGCTTACGAATCATGCCGTTTGCAATTGCCATTGGGTCGTCAGTCATCTCGGCAGCATTTTGCACGGGTGCCCAGACTCCCTTTGATGGAAGCAAGATTGTCTTCCAGTCGGCTAGAGACTTCGTAGCGAAGACTCCATCGAGAATTGCCATCAACTCCTGCGAATTTGCCATTCGGTTCGCTGTTGAATCAAACCGAGGGTCGGTGATGAGTTCTTCGCGCTCGATGAGCCGGGCTAAGTCCTCGAATTCATCTTGGTGATCGCCCAGGTAAGACATGTAGATGAAACGCGTGTCGCTGGTCTTGTACCAAGTGCCCGACCATTGACTCACCGAACGATCAACATATGAGCCAAGCATCCCGGCGCCCGGGGCTAACTGCGCACCGATGATTGCCGGAGCGTTGAACCAAGCTGCGGTGCCCATGAGTGAAGAGTCAACGACTGCAACTTCACCAGTGCGCTCACGCTTAAGTAGCGCGGCACAAATGCCGCCGGCAAAGACCGCGCCTGACATGCCGTCGCCGTGACCGACCATTCCTGGAGGTGTGTCGGTGCGGGTGACGGCCATGGCTGCACTTGATAGGGATCCGCGTGACCACCAGCTAGCAGCGTCGTAACCGCCACGCAAGTTTTCTGGACCAAGAGGGCCAGCTCCGGTGCCCTTTGCGTAGATCAACTTTGGATTAATCTTTTTGAGATCCTCAACGTCAAAGCCAAGCTTGATGCGAGTTTTTGGCAGGAAGCTCGTGATGAACACATCGGACTTCCGCACGAGTTCGTACAGCATCTCGCGACCTTCATCACTAGCAAGGTTCAAAGCCAGGGAGCGCTTGCCGCGGTTGTAATGCTTGAACATCCAAGCGGCGCCGTTTGGCTCAAGGGAGCCGCCGGAAAAAATGCGCATTGGATCCGGCGCATTTGGGTTCTCGATGTGAATCACATCTGCGCCCCACTCGGCGAGCACACGTGCTGCAGAGGGGCAAAATGCCCACATAGTGAGATCGAGTACCCGAATACCGTCCAGCATGCCTTCGTTCATATGTGTGCTCCTATTGATGTGGCTTTCTCTTTACAGGATCCAAGTCGTAACCCCGAAATTGACCTATAAGGAACTTAGATTCCAGCCATGCCTACGGCAACCGGAATGCGAAAACTCGTACGAATTTCTATTGCGTGACGAAGTCGATCAGTTCTTCAACGCGTCCCAACAGGCTGGGTTCTAGATCTGCGTAGTTGGTGACTTTTGAAAGTATCGATCGCCAGGTGGCTGAAGTGTCTTCATTCCAACCAAGGTCGCGACAGATTCCGGTTTTCCAATCCTGACCTTGCGGGATAACCGGCCAGGCCTGGATGCTCAGGGTTGACGGCCGTACGGCTTGCCACACATCGATGTAGGGATGTCCAAGGATGAGGACGTGTTGGGGGAAGGCGCGCTTGACTTCGTCGGCAATGCGCTGCTCTTTACTGTTAGGTACGAGGTGATCCAGCAAGATGCCGAGTCTGAAATCATTGGTTGGCGCGAATCGCTGCACCGCCGCTAGCAGCTCATCGGCTCCGCCAAGTTCTTCAACGACGATGCCCTCGACGCGCAGATCGTCGCCCCAGATCTTCTCGACAAGTTCGGCGTCTTGCTTGCCTTCAACCCAGATCCTGGAACCACGGGCGATCGATGCTCGTTTGCCTTGGACAGCGATAGAACCTGAAGCAGTCAGGCTTGGCGTAGGGGCTCTCGCGTGCTGATCTTGTCCTTGGCGCACCAAGCGGACGCGCTGCCCATCCAAGAGCAAAGGATCGGTGAGTAAGAACATCTTGCGGCGGTTCTTTCGATCTTCCAGGCACACGGCCCAACCCTCGGGTCCTTTTTGGAGTTCCACTATTGCGCCAACCCAGCCTGAGGTGGGGCACTCAAGGACGAGTCCGATTTCAGCGAAGCAGACTGGCAAGATCGGCACTGGTGTCTTTGACACAAGCCCTAAGACGTCTTTGCCATATCGCTTATCCACACAGACACAGTAGGCAAGACTTTGACTCTCATGCCGGATCTCAATCAGTGAGGTGTGTTGAGTAGATCTGCCCAAGCAATCGCTATTGCGCAGAGCAGCACCTGTGGGTGATTGGGTTGCACTATGGCGGCTGGCTACGCGAACGTAAAGTGCTGAATCAAGCATCTCGGCCGAGGGTTTAGGGCATACAGTGCCGAAATGATCAGTCGCCCTGTTGCTCTTTCGGCATTGACCGCGCTACTTATCCCCTTCTTGGTAGCACCGCCGGCGCAGGCATCAAGTCAAGAAAGTTTCACGACCCCTGGGTTAACTTCATGGGTCGTGCCAAGCGGCGTCACCCAGATCACGGTCACGGCAGTCGGTGGTGGCGGTGGTGGCGGTGGCGGCGGCGCCGGCGGGGCGGGGTGCGCTGTTGTTTCGACATTTGCGGTAACCCCGGGGCAATCGATTCGACTTTTCATCGGTGGCGGTGGTGGTGGCAATACTGGCGGTGGTGGCGGTGGTGGATCAACCAGT
>CAFBMC010000045.1_pt1 | contig 12534 bp, 15 predicted proteins | sample 7268441 | NCBI WGS metagenome assembly CAFBMC01 (sample SAMEA6814051, study PRJEB35770) | freshwater metagenome | biome: Freshwater; feature: Freshwater reservoir; material: water | place: Czech Republic | collected 2017-05-23 | depth 30m m | reverse complement strand
GCGTTTGCTGCTTCGCTCTCGCAGGCGACTGCGTCTCGATTGCGTTAATGATCAGCGATCTCCCAAGCGCGCCAGCGCAATTGTCGATATCCGACATCGTTCCTTCGTGCGCCGCAGCGCTTGGTATGGCTGGCTTTGTTGATCGCATTGGCTTAGCTGAACCGCAGCACATTGTGTGCGCGCTTATCGACGGATTGGGCAGTAATCAACTCCAAGACTTTGCCCAATTTGCTCCGGTGTTGGCCTCACTTCAAGGACCAAGAGCAGCAACCATCGTGCCGTCGACTACTCCGGTTGCCTTGGGATCCTTTGGAACAGGAGAAATGCCAGGCACGCATGGACTGGTAGGTGCTTCCTTTTGGGTGCCGGAATTCGAAGGCATCCTCGTGCCATTGCATTGGGCATCCTCAATGCCAGCTTTAGCTATTCAGCCCGAACAGACATTATTTGAGCGGATGAACGCGGCAGGCATTCGGGTGACCACTGTGGCTCCGGAGGCATATCGCGAAAGTGGACTCACAAGAGCCGTACTTCGAGGTGGGCAATATTGCGGCGCTGAAGACATTAACGAGCGAGTCGCTGGCGTTCTTGCCGCAACGAACTCCAAGTCCAGCTTCACCTACGTATATTGGGCTGAACTTGATCGGGTCGGCCATGAATTTGGCGTGGGAAGTGCGCAGTGGATTGCTGCGTTAGTGCGAGTTGATCAACTTATTGACCAACTTCGCAATGCATTACCAACTGGGGCTCGGTTAATCGTCACGGCAGATCACGGGATGGTGAACTGCGATGTAAAAATTTCCGTTGATTCCCATCCTGATTTCACGGCAGGTGTTCGGCTGGTTGCAGGCGAACCGCGTGCTCGGCACATTTATGTAGACGAGGGTCAGGGCGCGCAAGTTGCGCATCGATGGCGAACCGCATTAGGTGATCATGCTCGCGTTATCGAACGCGACGAATTATTGGCAAGCAACCTCTTGGGAAGAGTTATTGACGATGTGGTTGACCGAATCGGTGATGTTGTCGTATTAGCGCAAAGTAACGTAGCGCTGACATCGATGGTTGATAAAAGAGTGTCTTCACTTACTGGGCAACATGGGTCATTCAGTCTGGCGGAATGGGAAATACCCTGTTTAGTGGTTAGTAGTTCATGACGCTTAGCGTCTAAATCAGCGCCCGAAACTAAAAATTAAACGTCATCATTCTTGCTGGTACCAAAGAGAATTTCATCCCACGTTGGAATACTTGCGCGACGACCTTTGGACTTAGCTGGCTTCTTCATAACTGGCTTCGTGGATGCAGTTGGTGTTTGCGTTGGCATGGGCAGCATCAGTGTGTTGTTTGAATCTTCGAAGATTTCCAGCATCTCATCGACTGCGACGACAACGACAACATCTTCTTCTTCGACAGCCAATGCGGGAACTGCCATCAGACGCGGACGATTCTCATCGAGGATTTCGATTTCTGCTTCTTGCACAAGCACAGCGATTGGCGTATCAGTGATGAAATCCATGTCACCTTCGGGCTCCACACCCATCAAGCGCCGTGCCACATCATTGAGGGGGTGCAAGTTTCGCCCGCTGTAGTCGTAGGTCCACAGGGCCTTCGTGCCATGCTTCCACGCAGGTAATAGCGCAGTGATAATCCACTTACCATCTTCACGACGATAGGAATCCCACGTAATTGAATCAGGGGAGTATCCCGTGGGCGCTACAACAGCTGCTACCGAATCTGCGAAAGAAACAGGGGAGCCAGAACGGCGTAACTCTGTAGTAAGTGCAGTCGTGACTATGTGCTCACGCTCACCCAATGGCGGACCGGCGTATCTGAGAACTTTGTCCAGCGGCCACCCGGTTTCGGCAGCAATCACTTCGGGAATCCCGCCCGCACGAACGCGAGACTGAATTTCCCTGGGGCTTAGCGGTTCCAAGGTTGTCTCCTTTCGTGCGGTAGTGAAGTGACCAACATAGTGCCTCAGTCCGCAACCAGCGCAGGTATGTGGCGAGGTGTCGCACCTAAAGCGAGAACAACTGCCATAAGAGCACCAGCGGCCGGCAAAATATAACTAAATGTGGTGCCAACTGAATCGATGACGAGTCCAGAAAATGCGGCTCCGGCCGCATAGCCCAAAATCATCCCAGAGTTGGTCCACGTGAGTGCTTCAGTCAGTGTTGCACTGGGAATGAGTCGCTCGGTGAGTGAGTACGTGGCGATCAGGCCAGGAGCGATCGCCGCTCCTGCCAACATGGTTGCAATAAACAGGGTGGGAATTGAACGAGCGAAAATCGCAGGGACTAGGGCCAGCGTTGATATGACCGTGCAGGCAACGAGCTGTCGCTGAAGCGTGTAATTCCAAGCTCGATGGCCAAACCACAAACCGCCGAGCCCTGAGCAGGCAGCCCATACGCCAAGGATGAAGCCAGTCATTTCTGGTTGGCCCGCTGCATTGGCGAAAGCGACTGTCGTGACTTCGTAACTACCAAAAATCCAACCGAAACTTGCACCGATAAGCGGCATCCGCCACATTCCTGCATGGCTAAAAATATTGGCTTTAGGGGCGTTGGACCGATGAATTGGCGGTTCCGTTTTGCGTTGCAACGACAACAGGATAGAGCCAGTCATCATGAAAACGATCGATATGACGATGGGAAACTGCAGCCCGATGTGCACTGCTAAGACCGTGGTAAATATTGGTCCGATGGTAAACATCAATTCGTCAATGATGCTTTCCCAAGCAAATGCAGTGCGCTTCTTATCGGGTTTGTCTGCGAGAACGTAGACCCATCGCGCTCGAACAACTGCGCCCAGCGCCGGTTGTGAAAGTCCAGCGAGAGAGATGCCAATGATCTGGGTCATCAGATTGTCGGTACTGAACAAAAAGATGACGAGACCCACGCTGTTCAGAATCGCAAGCATCGGAAGCATCAGCCGCTGCCCGCGTTTGTCGATCATGCGGCTGGTGAAAATAGCCCCGACTGCTGCACAAATTTGAAAGACTGCAGCGATGATTCCCGCTTGGGCGTACGAGCCGGTGGTGCCGGCTATATATAAGACGATTCCCAACATGACAACGGCGATGGGGAGCCGGGCAAGAAATGTGGCACTTGAAAATTGCCAGGCACCAGGGGTGCGAAACAAATCTCGATAAGCACTCAACATGCCACAGACGTTAGTCCGAGGGGCGTGGCCGGCTGGTCACAGGCCAGTGAGGGCATGATTAAGTCGTGGTTCCAGTCGAAGAGTTGCTCTTGCGTCATGAGTTGTTGCCTGTTGCGTGGGAAGCCGCTGTAACGGCAGCCAGTTTCCTGCGAGATGAGCGGCCGCTCAATCTCGTTGTGGAGTCCAAGTCCACTCCCGTCGACGCAGTAACCCAGATGGATCGAGGAGCTGAAGAACGCATTGTGCAAATACTGCTGGGAGCTCGGCCAGCCGATGGCTTCCTCGGCGAAGAAGGTGGCGAGAGGATTGGTACCACCGGCGTTCGCTGGGTCGTGGATCCACTCGATGGCACCGTGAATTATCTTTATCGAATACCCATGTGGGGTGTTTCTATCGCCGCCGAAGTTGCTGAAGAGTCCGTTATCGGCATTGTGTTGGTTCCTGAATTCGATGAAGGTTACGTTGCCATCAAAGGTGGCGGATCTTGGCTCATCCGCCACGCGCTGAGTGGACCCAGTTGGGCAGAACAATTACAGGTACGCGAATGTCACGACGTGAGCACAGCGTTAACCGCCACCGGTTTTGGATACTCCGGCGAGCGCCGTGTTGAGCAAGCCGGAGTGGTGCTGGCCGTTGCAGACAAAGTGCGCGACTTTCGACGAATGGGCTGCGCAACTGTGGACTTCTGCTGGTTGGCGCGCGGTCGCTTGGATGCCTATTACGAGCGCGGACTGCATCGTTGGGACGTAGCGGCTGGCTATTTGATCGCGCAAGAGGCGGGTGCAATTGTTACCGGTTTGTGGGGGGACAGCCCGCACGAGGAAACCATGCTGGCCTCAGTGCCGCAAATCTCACAGCAACTTCGTGATTTGATGCGCAAGGCTCACACTCCGTAGAAGGCCACCAGGCCTAGCTCAAGCGTCGTAAATCTTTTTTGTACCGATGCGCGTTCGCAACGTAGCCGGTCACTCCATCAGGGTCTGGATGGCCTGTAACGGTGTCCTCTTGGATCACGCAAGGGATACCTAAGGCTCGAGCATGCGGCGGAACGACCTTGCGCATCGGCACAAGTGCGCCAGCGCCCACGAGGGAATTGGGTCCAATCACTGATTGGTTCAGCACGATCGACCCAGAACCGATCAAGCAATCGTCGTGGATGACAGCTCCCTCGATGTGGACGTTGTGCCCCACCGTCACGCGATTGCCGATCACGGTGTCGTGCTCATCTGTACAATGGATGACTGTGCCATCTTGAATTGAGGTTTGCGATCCGATGATGATTGCCCCGTAATCGCCTCGTAAGACTGCTCCGGGCCAGACCGAGGACTCGGCGCCGATCCTGACATCGCCAATGATTACCGCATCTGGATGGACGAATGCTGAAGGGTCAATCTGAGGTTCTCTGTCGCCGATGGCGTAAATAGGCATGGGTCGAGGTTAGCGTTAAGCGAACGTGAGACGCCTAACACGAGCCCAATAGTGGTTTCCGGACAGTTATGAGGCACAATCACCGCGCTGCATCAGTTAGGTAGTCAACCTGGAGGGCACGAGTATGGCAACAGATTACGACGCACCACGAAAGACCGACGAAGAGCTAGCCGAAGACTCATTAGAAGATCTCAAAGCACGTCGCGCCGAAAAATCATCAGGCGCTATCGACGTTGACGAAGCCGAAGCGGCTGAGAATCTTGAGTTGCCGGGTGCCGACCTCTCGGATGAAAGTTTGACCATTCGAGTTCTGCCGCGTCAGTCAGATGAGTTCACCTGTTCCAAGTGTTTCTTGGTACACCATCGCAGTCAGCTAGACCACGAAGCCAAAACTGGCCCAGTCTGCTCTGACTGTTCGTAAGATTCGTATCTAGTCGGTGTGTGTTCCGCGGTTCATTGCGCGGTACACCACCGTCTCAACGGCGGCTGCAGTCGCAGCAGTAACTATCGCCCACACCAAGGCACGTCCGAAGTTCACCCGTGGATCATGTGGATCTGGGGCACTTGACCCGGTCGCACGCTGGTAACTGGTATTGAGCACCTTGCGCATCAGCATCGTGGCACCGATGGCGGTAATCGGAGCGATCAAGTGCATGATCGGGTTGGGCTCATCTTCGATTGTTTCTGGCAACGAATCACTCATGCTCATACTGTCTCAGACTCCTCGGTCGTGAGACCACTTGATGGACGAAGATCATGAATCGCGGCAGCTATCCGTTCGGGGTGACGGGTGCTGAACAGCCAGCCCGGATGCGGATCGTTTGTATCTTTGACCCCGATGGCCATTGACGAGGTGCTCGACCACATTTTCAACAAGGTGTAATCCAATGCATGACTGCGACTGCGGCGCGCTTCGCGGGTTTGTATGGGATCGAGTATTTCTACGGTCCCAATACACGAAATTGGTAGTCGAGCTGTATCGACTCGAAGTCCGTCACCCACCTCAATGATGGGCGAACTTGTCGTCATGACCAGCGCCAAGAGACCAAAGATCACGGCAAACATCAGCCAGCCGATTACTGCGTCATAAGCAGAGCCATAAGCAATGCTGAGCATCGCAACCAGACCGGCAGCAAGGACATAGACCCACCATTTAGGTAAAAGCCGCTCGCGGTAACTCGTCATACCGTCCACTCTAGGCGGCCTCGGTAGAGTTGCTTCTCATGAAGGTCCAAGTCTTGATTCAACGACTCGATGAGCATTTGCCGCTGCCTACCTATGAGCATCCAGGTGACGCGGGCATGGATATATTTGCGCGAGTTGATGTGACCCTGAAACCAGGTGAGCGGGTCTTGGTGCCCACGGGGATTGCTCTTGCTCTATCACCAGGATTCGCGGCGTTTGTTCATCCGCGCAGCGGACTGGCGCTACGGCAAGGGCTCGGCATGGTGAATGCTCCAGGTGTGATCGATGCGGGCTACAGAGGTGAAATTGGCGTCATTGTGATCAATCATGACCAGCATGAAACGATCACACTTGCGCGTGGTGATCGCATCGCTCAATTAGTGATTGCCCCCGTGTCACAAGCTGAACTCATCGAGGTGAGCGAGTTACCTGGAAGCCATCGAGGGCAGGGTGGGTTTGGGTCCACAGGTACTCGTGCTACTACGGTGGACTCGTGAGCAACGACTATCGAGCAAACGGTCCATGGGATGAGTCTGAAGTTGTCTGGGACGACACTGAGAGGCTTGATCTAGGCAGCCTGCTCGTTACTGCCATCCCCGGAGTCGACGTGCAGGTGCAGGTAGATGAAAACACTGGAGCGGTAGCCCTGGTGACCTTGGCGACCCCCGACAGCGGAGTGCAGATTCAGGTGTTCGCCGCTCCTAAATCAGGCGGACTGTGGGACGACGCGCGCAAGCAGATCACCGCTTCAATTAACAGCTCTAACGGACTTGTCGAGGAAGCGCAGGGTGTGTTTGGGCCAGAACTTCGTGCGCAGGTACCGGGGGAGCAGGGGCTGCAACCGGCTTGTTTCGTTGGCATTGAGGGGCCTCGATGGTTTATGCGTGCTGTGTTCCTTGGAAATGCAGCACGGCCTGGGGAAGCGGCAACAATCCTGCAAAATGCCGTACGTGGGCTCGTCGTGATTCGTGGCAATGAGGCAATGCCCGTGGGGAATGCATTAACTTTGACGCTGCCCACGTCGCAAGAGCAAGAAGTAGAGGCAGAACAGGAATCCCCGCTGCTCCCGCCCGAACGTGGACCCGAATTGACTGAGATTCGCTAATGACATTTAAAACTCGTTGGGCTGGCTTGGCTCGCAGCCGTGCTGATTCACAGGTAGACGAATTACGCGCGGAGCTCACAGATGATCTTGGGTTATGCCAGGACATTTGCGATTGCCAAGCTGGGCAGTTAGTGAGTCTGGTGGGAACCGTGCGCTCGGTGACCATTAAGCCCAAGGATGCCCTACCGTCTTATGAAGTTGAGTTGTACGACGGATCAGGTGCCACAACAGTTATCTGGCTTGGCCGACGCACTATTCCAGGCATCGTTGCCGGACGCAGAATGCGGGTGAACGGGCGTATGACCATCAATGACGGTCGGAAAACTATTTATAACCCGCGGTACATATTGAAGCCAGTGTAATCCTGATGCCTCGACCGGACCACCAGTCTGACCATCAACCTGAACATGAGCATGAGCATGAGCTTCATCTTGAGCACGAGTCTGTTGAAGACATCAAGATTGAAACCGTTTTGCTTGAAAAAGCCATTGGTGGTTGGCGCGGAATCATTGATTCAGGTGTGCCAACTCTCGTATTTGTGGTGGCGTATCTCGTCACAAGTCAGAACCTGAGCCAGTCAGTCATTGCCGCATTAGTATCAGGCGCAGTTATCGCCGCGTGGCGAATCTTGCGTAAAGAACCACTCACCCAAATAGGTGCTGGTTTTGTTGGCGTGCTTGTTTCAGCGGGTTTTGCGAAATACACAGGCAAAGCTCAAGATTTTTATTTACCCGGGTTATTTACCAATCTGGCCTACGGTTCCGCCTTTTTGATTTCTGTCCTCATTCGGTGGCCACTCATCGGTGTCTTTTTAGGTTTCTTCACCAACCAAGGCACTGCTTGGCGAAAGATTCCCGAGCAACGGCGAGTTTTGGCGGCTGCAACCTGGATCTGGGTGGCGGTATTTATCGGTCGACTTATCGTGCAGGTGCCGCTATATCTCACTGAATCGGTCGCAGCACTTGGCATCGTAAAAATCGTGATGGGTTGGCCGATGTTCTTGGCCGCGGCTTACTTCACTTACCGAGTTCTTGAACCAACATATAAAGCGATGCGGGCATCTTGCAAATAAAACTGTTGGGAGTTGCGGTTGTTTTATCGATGACCCAACATGCGCTGCAGTTCTGGTTCCTGATCTGGCGAAGCCACAAAGAGCAGTTCATCCCCGGGATCAAGTGCATCGTCAGCAGACGGAGTTATCACTCGGTGACCGCGAACGATGGCAACAAGTGCGGTATCCGGCGGCCACGGCTGATCGCCAACGCGCTGCCCAGCAACCGGCGAATCTACAGACAACGTGATTTCGACCAAGTTGGCTTGTCCTTGGCGGAAGGTGAACAGTCGAACCAGATCGCCGACACTGACAGCTTCTTCAACAAGAGCTGAAAGCATTCGCGGTGTTGATACCGCGACATCGACGCCCCAACTTTCATCAAACATCCACTCATTCTTTGGATGATTAACGCGAGCCACAACACGAGGTACGCCGTATTCGGTCTTCGCCAACAAACTGACGACAAGATTGACTTTGTCATCGCCGGTTGCGGCAACCATGACCTGACATTCAGCTAAGTGAGCCGCCTCCAAGGTTGAAATCTCACAAGCGTCAGCGAGAAGGGTGTCAGCGCCTTCAACAACGCCTGGCTTTGCGAGCTCGACGTCACGATCAATGAGCAAAACATTATGTCCATTGGCAATGAGTTCACGAGCGATTGAACGGCCAACTTTGCCTGCTCCAGCAATTGCGACGCGCATTTATGCCTCCCGTGGACCATGAGCGAATATGCGCACAACATTGGCAACTTCATCTGTGCGATATGACGCGTAAATATTGTCGCCTTCTTGAATGACCGTATCGATGGTTGGAATTGATGGCTCACCGTATCGAGAGATGTAGGTAATTCGGACCCCTGCCGCTTGCTCCAAATCAGAGGCACGCTTACCGATCCACATCTCACCGTAGGCGATTTCACCTACCGCAAGATAACCACTTGGGTCCCGGAAAAGTTCGTCACTACCCAAAGGCAGCAAACGGCGCATGATCTGGCTGGAAGTCCAAGCGACCGTCGCAACAGTTGGAATTCCCAGGCGCTCATAAATTTCTGCCCGGCGAGGGTCATAAATCCGAGCCACTACCCGCTTTACGCCGTAGGTCTCACGCGCGACTCTGGCTGCCAAAATATTGGTGTTGTCGCCGCTACTCACTGCAGCGAAGGCCCCAGCTCGAATAATGCCGGCGTTTTCGAGCGTTTCCCGGTCAAAACCGATTCCTTTGACCGTCAAACCACTGAAATCAGCGGGTAACCGCCGAAAAGCGCTGGCGTCCTGATCGACTATTGCCACGGAGTGCCCGGACTTGTCCAGGAACTGCCCAAGGAGGGATCCGACTCTTCCGCATCCAAGGATGACGATGTGCATGTTGAGAAGATACAGGAACCGCGTAACATCCCGTGACGTGCCAGTCTCTGAAGGTGTTAAGCGCCTACTTGTCGGTCGTGCCCTACGCAGCGATCGACTTGGCGAGACGTACCTGTCCAAGAAAATTGCGCTTCCAGTCTTCGCCAGCGACGCTCTTTCGTCCAACGCGTATGCAACCCAGGAAATCCTCCTCGTGCTATCGCTTGGTGGACTCGGCCTGTACCAGTGGGGCCCGTTAGTCGCCATCGGCGTCGTAGTCATCTACCTCGCGGTGGTGATGTCCTATCGCCAGACGGTGCATGCCTATCCAAGTGGTGGCGGTGACTATGAAGTGGTCACGCATAACCTCGGTCCGAACTGGGGTGTCTTTGTAGCAAGCGCCTTGTTGATTGACTACGTGATGACTGTCGCAGTTTCTATCGCTTCGGCTATCGACAACTTGGGCTCTGTTTTTCCAATTATCGCCAAACACAATGTTTGGTGGGCGGTTGGCGCAATCGCAATCATTACGGTTCTCAACCTGCGAGGTATCAAGGAGTCCGGCGGTCTCTTTGCCGTCCCTACCTATTTCTTCATGGCTGCAATCTTCATCATGATCGGCACAGCAATGATCAAGATGATGTTGGGCACAGATATTCAAGCCGAAAGTGCTTCCTGGGAGATTCTCCCTGAAGGCAGTTTCACCGGATTCGCGCTTGTCTTTTTGATCGCTCGCGCGTTCTCGTCTGGCACAACGGCTCTGACTGGTATCGAAGCGGTCGCTAATGGCGTTCCCGCATTCAAGCCGCCTAAGTCCAAGAATGCCGCGACCGTCCTACTATTGCTTGGCTCTATTTCGATGACAATGTTTGTCGGGATCACGTGGTTGGCGTTGCACACAGGTGTGAAAGTTACTGAGAAAGATGCAGACCTCATCGGGCTGCCTGCAGGACAGCCTCAGAAAACCGTCATTGTTCAGGTGGCAAACGCCGTGTTCGATCATGCGACCGTTCCTGTGCTGATCATTTCGTTAGCGACGGCTTTGATCCTGGCACTCGCAGCTAATACCGCGTATAACGGTTTTCCAGTTTTGGGTTCGATCTTGGCCAGGGATGGTTACCTACCGCGCCAGTTACACACGCGTGGCGATCGCTTAGCTTTCAGTAACGGAATTCTGACTCTTGCGGGTCTGGCCGTCATCTTGATGGTTGTGTATCAGGCTGATGTCACGGCTTTGATTCAGCTCTACATCTTGGGTGTTTTCGTTTCCTTCACCTTGAGCCAAATCGGCATGGTTCGTCATTGGACTCGTCATTTAAAGACCGAGACTGACAAGGGTGAGCGCAGAAGAATGCGCCGGTCACGAGCGATCAACTTTGCCGGGTTCATCATGACGGGCATCGTTTTAGTCATTGTGTTGCTAACAAAGTTTGTGCACGGAGCATGGCTCGTTGTTGTGGCTATGCCAATAATTTTCCTCATCATGAAGTCGATCCATGGTCACTACGAACGAGTTCGGCTTGAACTTTCCACGGGCGAAGACGAACGTGTTCTGCTGCCTTCTAGAGTTCATGCACTTGTTCTGGTGTCAAAGATTCACAAGCCGACACTTCGCGCAATCGCCTACGCGCGAGCATCAAGGCCGACGGTCTTGGAAGCGGTCACGGTTAATGTTGACGATGATGAGACTGCAGAATTACAAGCTGAGTGGGAGAGACGTGAAATTCCCGTCACGTTGAAGATTCTGGATTCGCCGTACCGCGAGATCACTCGACCGATCCTCTTGTATGTGCGCGAGTTGCGCTCTGATAATCCAAACGACGTAGTGACGGTCTACATCCCTGAGTACGTTGTCGGACGATGGTGGGAACAGTTACTCCACAACCAGTCAGCTCTGCGCCTTAAGAGCCGACTGCTCTTCACCCCGGGTGTCATGGTCACCAGCGTTCCTTGGCAGCTAGTTTCAACCGAAGATAAATCCGTAGAGGAAGTCTGAGGTGACGCGCGCTCCTAAAGAACCCATTGAAGTAGACGACGAAGTCCGGGTCATTCTTGGTGCCATGGTGCACGGTGGTCATTGTCTCGCGCACCCGCTTGGTCATACGGCGTTCGTGCGTCACGGATTGCCGGGTGAAGACGTCACTTTGCGGATTACTGAAGTGCGATCCAAGTTTGTGCGTGCTGACGTGGTTGAGATTCATCAAGCTTCGCAATTTCGCGTTCAAGCCCCGTGCAATTGGGCTCGGCCTAATGGTTGTGGCGGTTGCGACTACCAACACATTGACCTGATTCACCAGCGCGAACTCAAGGGCGTGATCGCTCGTGAGTCCTTGCAACGTCAAGCAGGAATCGATGTTGGGGCCATCACCGTGATAGACCTCGGCGACGACGCAGGGCTTGGCTGGCGCACGCGTATGCGGTGGAGTGTTGATGGCAGCGGGAATGCCGGCCTGTTGGGTGCGCGCAGTCATGGCGTCTTGCCGATCGACACCTGTCTACTCGCGAGTTCTGAGATCACTGCCTTGCAGATCACCGAGCAGGAGTGGCCTGGGGTTGAAAGCGTGCAAGCAACTCAAGATTCCCTTGGCGCTGTCTCGGTGTGGGCTGATCGCGACCTAGTACAAGGTGGCCGCAAGGCAGTCCAAACGGTCCGTGACCGAAGTTGGGAGATCGAAAGCACTGGTTTTTGGCAAGTTCATCCCAATGCGGCTTCATCAATCGTTGACCATGTTCTAGATTTCGGGGCTCCTGCCGCCGGCGAGAACTGGCTGGATTTGTATGCCGGCGCCGGCCTGATCAGTGCATTCTTGGGTGAGTGCGTGGGACCAGATGGCAGTGTTACTGCCGTAGAAAGCTACCGAAGCGCGGTACGTGACGGTCGTAGAGCGCTCAGCGACTTGCCACAGGTGAAATTCGTGGACGCCGACGTTGAGCAATGGGAGCTTCCGGCAGAGGTCGACGGCGTGGTCCTTGATCCTCCTCGTCGGGGAGCCGGCGTGCAGGTCATGGAGTCGGTTGCCTTGGCTAAGCCTCGAGTCATCATTTATGTGGCCTGCGACCCGGTGGCCTTTGCCCGAGATGCTGCTTTTCTGATCGCCGCTGGCTATGAACTCTCTGGATTTGTGGTGCTGGACGCCTTCCCGATGACCCAACACATGGAGTGCATCGCCAAGTTCACTCCCGTTGCCTCAGCCTGAGGGCAGGTGCGCCGCACATGTGCGAATCGGATACCTTGGGACCACTTGAATTGAAAGGTATGT
>CAFBMC010000044.1_pt1 | contig 12807 bp, 9 predicted proteins | sample 7268441 | NCBI WGS metagenome assembly CAFBMC01 (sample SAMEA6814051, study PRJEB35770) | freshwater metagenome | biome: Freshwater; feature: Freshwater reservoir; material: water | place: Czech Republic | collected 2017-05-23 | depth 30m m | reverse complement strand
GGTTTCCAAATCATGGCGCCCGCCATGGCAGATGACCGTCTCTACCTCGCAGGTGGTGCGCTGGAAGCAGCGCTCTTCGATAAGTGGGGTCACCTTTTGATTGACGAGGCTCCAGCGCTATGACCACGACACATAATGGCGATGTCTACCTGCCATACGACGAAGCGATTTCTCGTTACGAACCCATCATCGGTATTGAGACTCACGTAGAACTCGGCACGAACTCAAAGATGTGGTGCGGTTGCACTACTGATTTTGGTGCAGAGCCCAACACGCAGGTATGTCCCGTGTGTCTTGGCCTGCCGGGGTCGATGCCCGTAGTGAACCGAGTAGCGGTTGAATCCACGATTCGGATTGGCTTGGCACTGAATTGCAATATTGCTGAATGGTGTCGCTTTGCACGCAAGAACTACTTCTATCCAGATATGCCCAAGGATTACCAGATCAGTCAGTATGACGAGCCGTTGTGTTTTGACGGCTATTTGGATGTCACGGTTCAAACACCTGATGGTCCCCAGATAGTTCGCGTTGAAATTGAACGTGTACACATGGAAGAAGACACGGGCAAGCTTCTGCATACAGGTGGCGCAACTGGTCGCATTCATGGTGCCGAGTACTCACTTGTGGATTACAACAGAGCAGGCATCCCGCTCATTGAGATTGTGACCAAGACTGTTCATGGCACTGGCCGATTGGCGCCTGAAGTTGCCAAGGCTTATGTGGCCGAACTTCGTGACGTCATGCGCGCCTTGGGAGTCTCTGACGTGCGCATGGAAGAGGGTTCGATGCGATGCGATGTGAACCTGTCGCTCAACAAGCCAGGAGATGGCTGGGGAACACGTAGCGAAACCAAAAACGTGAACTCACTGCGTTCAGTTGAGCGAGCAGTGCGTAGTGAGATTGAACGTCAAGCCTCAGTTTTGGACAATGGTCAACGAGTGATTCAAGAAACTCGACATTTCCACGAAGACACTGGCCGTTCAACAAGTGGCCGATCAAAGGAAGAAGCAGAGGACTACCGCTACTTCCCTGAGCCAGATTTACTTCCCGTTGCACCAAGTCGGGAATGGGTTGAAGAACTCCGTGCAGCTCTACCTGAAATGCCATCGGTAAAGCGAACCCGGCTCATGGGTGAATGGAATATCAATGAATTCGAATTGGCAACGTTGGCTAACGCAGGCGCCATCGAACTCGTTGAAGCCACCATTGAATTTGGTGTTGATTCGGCTGCGGCTCGTAAGTGGTGGACAGGTGAACTGCTGAGAGTTGCAAACGAGCAGGGCGTGGAACTTGAAGCGCTCAGCGTGACTCCCCAAGACATTCAGCAGGTGGAAGCACTCATTGCTTCTGGTGCCCTCAATGACAAGCTTGCTCGGCAGGTCTTCGAGGCGCTGATTGCCCAAGAAGGTTCAGTTGCCGAAATCGTGGAAGCCCGCGGTCTGGCTGTCGTGAGTGATGACGGAGCCCTATTGGCCGCGATCGATGAAGCACTTGCAGCTTCGCCGGATGTTGCCGAAAAGATCCTGAGCGGAAAGATTCAAGCAGCAGGAGCCATCGTTGGTGCTGTCATGAAGGCAACCAAGGGGCAGGCAGATGCAGCAAAGGTTCGAGCCTTGTTGCTCGAGCGCTTAGGCGTGTCTGAATAGTGGAAGTAAATGAGAACAGTCGGAACTAAGGAAGAAGTCCTTCTGATTTCGCTACCCGGTAAAGATCAGTCTTTGTTGATACTGAGACTCCGGCTTTTCGGTATTTAACACGCACTCGTTTAATGTATTCATCGGCAGTGCCAGCTGTGATGCCCATTTGGCGAGCCACACTCGTCATCTTCATGCCTGATGCATAGAGCACCATTGCTCGGCGCTCCTGATCTGAAAGTTTTACTTCAGGTCCCTTAGCTGACAGCAGGGCTGAGGCTACTTCCGGCGAGGTGTAGTCCTCGCCGCGCAGCGTTGCAACAACCGCTTCAATGAAAATCGCGGACTCAGCTTGCTTGGAAACATAACCTTTAGCTCCCATGGCCAAAGCGGAACGTATGGTCGCAGGGTCACCAAGCGCGCTCACGATTAACACAGGAGCTGCATGTTCAGTTAGGGCAAGTATGTTGTCGAGAGCTGATCGTTTGTCATTGAGATCTAGATCCAAAATCACACAGTCCACCGCAGTCTGACTCAGCGCGGTCAATGCATCTTGAATGCTTGCACCGGAATACACAATTGTGATGTCCCTGAAATGGGATACAAGGCGTTCCGTTAACGCCTCCCTGACCAGTGGATGGTCTTCTAGGATGATCAAACTCGGCGTATTGTTCACTTTTTACCTCCCGGCACCATACAGAATAACCTCTGCAAACCAAAGTTGGAAGGTCTAAGTCATGGTCGCCGAAGCAACCGAGCTGGGTGCCTTGAGGTCGACTCGGCTGTGGCTCATAATTGTTGGCACTTGCGTATGGATCACAACAACCTTGTTAATTGTTCGCCATCAGTGGACACACCTAAGTGCCGTTGAGCATGCGCTCATCATGATCGGTTTATTCACCTTCATCGTTGCTATAGCGATGTATCGGTATCAATATTGTTTATGGCTTTTCCCGATTGGGCAGTTGTGTTTTTTGGCGTGTGCATTTGTAGCGCCAGACTCGTCGCCAAATTGGCTTGCGCTGATGACGTTATCAAGTTGGCTGACTTACTTTTTAGTCGGACTTACCTCCCGCAAGATCGGGTTCATGCTCATCCCAACTGGAGCCTTGATCACGATAGTTGCGTGGAAAGCCGGAACGAGCATCGTGATTCCTGGTGCTCTCGAGGTATTCGGGGGCTGGGTGGTGTTTGCTCAATCCGTCGGAGGTGCAGCCGCGCTCTGGTGGGCTTGGAATACTTTGAAAGATGAAGCCGTAATGGGAGATGCGCGAACAGAGGATCTTGAAAACCAGACGAATCGTTCACTTGAGCTCCAAGAACGGGCACGCACTTGGCGCCAAGGTGCAACCAGAGTGCATGAGTCGGTGCTGAACACTGTTCGATACGTCTTACTCACTCAAAACCTTGATCGTGGTCGGCTAAAGCAGGAGACTGTACAGGCGTCATCGAACCGTAATTTACGTAACTCGATTCAAGGCTCGACTGCCGAAGATTTAGTCAATGAAGTCGCGCAAGTTGACTTCGAGGGAAACATTCTTGAGATTCAGGGTTCTATCCCCGACCTATATTTGGACTCCGAGGTCTATCAAACGCTGCGTGCCGCAATCATTGAATTAATTCGGAATGTGATCCGTCACGCTGATGATAAGAATATTTCGCTCTCGATTTCGATAACTTCACAATTAGAACTCGCCATCAACATTCTTGGCGGAACGCAACTAGGAGGACATACTCCACCTGGCATCGGTCGAAATACTGTTTTGGGCAGTGCGCTTGATGAGATCGGTGCGACATGGCTTCAGGATATGGATGATCGCGGCCGGGGCAAGTCAGCGATTACCATTCCTATCTCTGACCTCATGCCACACCCGAATGATAATCACTTCGTTGGCTTCCCACCTTTTGATAAAGCACGCCTAATCGTAAGCTCGCCTCTAGCTGGAATGTCAGTTATCGGAAGTATCTATTTCATACGAGAGATGGTGCTTGATCGAGGATTTCTAGATTTGGGTGGTTGGTTTGGGTTGGTGGGAGTTGTGATGGCGGCAGCGCTTGTACTGCGGCGTAAGCCAGTTAACAGATGGTTGGGAGCGCTGATGGTTGTTGTGCCAGCGCTCGTTCCGATTTTAGTGCTACAAACGGATTTTCAATGCTCTCAGAGTGGATTGATGAGTCCCATTCTGACGATTTCAGGTTATGCCGTGATGGTCATAGCTGCTTGGAGTGGGCGTTTTGCTGGAATTCTTGGTCTCTCGATCTGGGCATATGGCGGCTTCGCCCTGGTTATGCGCTTCCCCTCAAATTGCCGTGACTCGGTTTCAATAGCTCTACTCAATTCACTTGTCGTCTTGCCAATCATCTTGATTGTTTCTTTCATTGGGGCGAGGGCGTATCGAAAAGCTGCGGATCGAACTCGCGCAGTCCGACAACTTGATGTAATCGAACGATCCCGAGCGGCCGCGGCTGAAGACTTGAATGCTCAGCTTGATGATGCCATTTCTATGACTTTAGATTTATTAGACCTGATAGCCGATGGTGCTGAGTTAGATACGCATATGCATGAACAACTTGAAATTCAAGATGGCCGCATACGTTCTGCGATTCAGGTGGATCCGGCAAGGGATGGTGCTTTCGCCGTAGTTATGCGCGCGCTGGTGGAAGAGGCGGCCGAACTCGGGGTACGAACGAATGTGAAAGCCTTGGTTTCTTCGCACGACAGTAGACCCATCGATAGCAAAGTCGAAAGGCTGCTTTATCAGCTTTTACTTGCCAACCAGGCCCAGGGAACCCAGGTTCAGGTTTTCACGGATGGCGTCGAGGATCACCTAGTATTGGCGGTTTCTCGCCCGAGTTTGCGTGCAGCGGGGCTACGCCCGGGGGAGCGCAGGACCGTTGGCGATGTCAATCTGCAAGTCGAGCAAGGCGAGGTGGATCCCCACTTGGGTAGCAGGCATGCGGTCATCGTCAGCCGAAGGATTCTGACTCCAACCTAGGTAGTTACTAGGCAATAAAGCAGGCGGAGCCTTTCTGGTGAGCGCTTCGGTTAGCCTTAGGGGGTTGTTCTCATCTTTGATCTGATGGATAGGTAGGCCCGTTATGCCGATGTATCGCTCTCGCACCTCAACCCATGGCCGCAATATGGCTGGCGCTCGCGCTCTTTGGCGTGCCACAGGTATGGGCGATGACGACTTCGGCAAGCCAATCATCGCGGTAGTGAACTCATTCACTCAGTTCGTTCCTGGCCACGTGCACCTCAAGGACATGGGCCAGTTGGTTGCTCGCGAGATCGAGGCTGCAGGCGGTGTCGCCAAAGAGTTCAACACCATTGCGATCGACGATGGCATCGCCATGGGTCATGCAGGCATGTTGTATTCATTGCCCAGTCGCGACTTGATCGCTGACTCAGTTGAATACATGGTCAATGCACACACGGCTGATGCGATGGTGTGTATTTCCAACTGCGACAAAATCACGCCGGGCATGTTGATGGCTGCCCTTCGATTGAATGTCCCTGTCGTCTTCGTGTCCGGCGGACCGATGGAAGCCGGCAAGGTTCAATGGGGCGACACCATTCGCTCGGTTGACCTTATTGATGCAATGGTGGAAGCAGGAGATGAAAAGAACTCCGACGAAGACGTCGCACGCATGGAGCGCACTGCTTGCCCAACGTGTGGCTCGTGTTCAGGGATGTTCACTGCAAACTCGATGAACTGCCTCACCGAAGCGCTTGGCCTGTCTTTGCCAGGCAATGGTTCGATGCTGGCAACCCATGCTGATCGCAAGGAACTCTTCCTTCGCGCTGGTCGGTTGATTGTTGACATCACGAAGCGTTATTACGAGCAAGACGATGAATCAGTGCTACCTCGATCGATTGCTACCTTCGAAGCTTTCGAGAATGCCATTGCTCTTGATATTGCAATGGGTGGCTCAACCAACACAGTGCTGCATTTGCTAGCAGCAGCAACTGAGGCCGGGGTCCCATTCAAGATGGCTGACATCGACCGCATGTCACATAAGGTTCCCAACCTTGCCAAGGTTGCGCCTGCAATTCAGACCGTGCACATGGAAGATGTCCACCGTGCTGGTGGCGTGATGGCACTACTAGGGCAACTCGATCGCGCTGGCGTTCTGCATACCGATCTACCAACGGTCCATGAACCAACCATGGCCATCGCCATCGCCAAGTGGGATATTTCGCAAACGACGGATCCGGCTGTGCATGATTTCTTTCGCGCTGCCCCCGGTGGAATCCCGACGCAGACAGCGTTCTCGCAAGCCCGTAGGTATGACACGGTTGATCTTGATCGCGCTGAAGGCGTTATCCGCGATGTCGAGCACGCCTTCTCAAAAGATGGCGGACTTGCAGTGTTGTTCGGCAACTTGGCGGTGGATGGCTGCATTGTTAAAACGGCAGGTGTTGCTCCAGAGTTGTTGACGTTCTCTGGACCAGCGCGAATTTTCCACAGCCAAGATGAAGCGGTGGAGGCAATTCTCAATAACCGCGTGGTTGCAGGGGATGCTGTGATCGTTCGCTATGAAGGACCACGCGGTGGTCCTGGTATGCAAGAGATGCTCTATCCGACGACCTTCATCAAGTCCAAGGGCTTGGGTAAATCTTGTGCACTCATCACTGATGGTCGCTTCTCGGGTGGAACGTCAGGTCTATCCATTGGCCACGTATCTCCAGAAGCAGCTAGTGGCGGCACACTCGCGCTGATTGAAGAAGGCGACACCATCGTCATTGATATTCCAGCTCGGCGTATTCATTTAGAGGTTTCTGACGATGAGCTGGCTCGCCGTCGAACTGCAATGGAAGCACTGGGTAAAGATGCCTTTAAGCCTCTTGGCCGCGATCGGGTGGTCTCACCTGCACTGATGGCTTATGCCGCGATGGTGACCTCGGCTGATACTGGTGCGGTTCGAGACGTGAGTCGACTCGGCTAAGAACTTGTTTTTTATACCCCCTAGGGGTATGTTGATCATATGAAAAACATTGTGATCATTGGTGGGGTAGCCGGCGGCATGTCTGCGGCTACTCGCTTGCGTCGTTTGGATCCTGCCGCCTCAATCATTGTGATTGAGCGAAGTGGCTATGTCTCGTACGCGAACTGTGGCTTGCCCTACTTCGTTGGCGGGGTTATTTCCGAGCAAAGTGATCTCCTGCTTCAGACCCCTGAAAGTCTGCACGATCGGTTTCGACTTGATGTGCACATCTTGAATGAAGTAACCAGCATTGATCGAATTGCCAAGCAATTGAAGATCAAGAACTTGGTCGACGGCTCCTTCTATGACTTGCCGTATGACTACTTGATTTTGAGCCCAGGCGCTTCACCGATTGTGCCGCCGCTACCAGGTATCGAGCGTGCATTAACGCTTCGCACAATTGAAGATGTCACCAAAATGACCAATGCCGTGATAGCAAAACCCAATCACGCAGTAGTCATCGGTGGTGGCTTCATTGGTGTGGAGACTGCCGAGAACTTGGTACACCGCGGCATTAAGACCACGATTGTTGAGGCGATGGATCAGGTCCTTGCCCCGCTAGATCCAGAAATGGCCGTGCCGGTTGCCGATGAGTTGCGTAACCATGGCATTGATCTACGGTTGGGCTCTGGGCTTGCAAGCGTCGATGAAACTGGTGTCAACCTTGCCAATGGTGAGCGCATTGATGCAGACCTCGTAATTCTGGCCATCGGTGTGCGGCCAGACACCACATTGGCTAAAGCTGCTGATGTGAATGTCGGTCCTCGAGGCGGCATTGTTGTTGATGCCTTCAACCGCACGTCAGATGAATTCATATACGCAATTGGTGACGCTGCTGAAAAAAGCGATGCACTCGATGGCGAATCAGTGTTGGTACCACTAGCAAATATCGCAAATCGCCAAGGACGAGTCGTGGCTGATCACATCATGGGCCGCAAGGTGCGAGAGGTTCCAACGATCGGAACCGCAATCGTTAAAGTCTGCGACCTTGTTGTCGCAACAACTGGCTGGAATGAAAAGCGACTCAATGCTGCTGGCAGAAAGTGCGTCATCCTGCATTCGCATCCCGGCTCGCATGCTGGCTACTACCCAGGTGCTGAGTCGATGATGTTGAAGTTGCTCATTGATCCAGACACGGGACAGATTCTTGGAGCCCAAGGTGTTGGGCATGACGGCGTTGATAAGCGCATCGATGTTCTAGCTACAGCAATACGCGCAGGAATTACCGCACCCGAACTTGCTGATCTTGAATTGGCCTACGCACCACCATTTGGTTCAGCAAAGGATCCGGTGAACATGCTCGGCTACATGGCCGACAACATCTTGAGCGGTTTCACCACGTCGATTCAGTGGAATGAGTTGGCTGGGCGGATGGCAAATGGCGCAGAACTCGTTGACGTGCGCACGTCTGATGAATTCACCAATGGGCATATTCCGGGTGCGATAAATATTCCAGTGGATGAAATCCGGGACCGCTACTTGGAAATTCAGAAATCCAACGTGATCGTGCACTGCCAAGTGGGTCAGCGAGGTCACACGGCCGCCACGTTGCTCCAGGAACTTGGGATTGCCGCAGACAACCTCGATGGTGGGTACAAGACTTGGGTGAATTCTCCAGCGTCAAGGTAATTCTCAGCCTTGGCACTGAAAATAGGGTGGGCCAAAATCCGCATTACCTCGCGCGTCTTCCCGAAGGCTGGCATTCTGACCGCCGTGAAGACCAAGCGCATGGCTCAGCCTGTCTATGACGATCCCAATCGGCTGTACGAGCAGCCACTTTGGGCAGATCTCTGGTTCATTGTCGGTTTCGTCCTTGTAGTTCCGGATGTCTTAGTTTTCGTCTTGATGCTCGTGAAGTCGAGTTTTTCAGTGGAACTCACGGGCCATGCCATCGGTGGGTATCCCTTTTTCCTGGGGCGCACGGTCACCTTGGCTTTTCTCGGGTCGGTACTCCCGGTGCTGATTCGACGATCGTCACGGAGGGAACGGCTACGCCTTAGGCCGGCGCGGATCGAGCCTGGGTTCTACCAAGACCCGGTTCATAAGGGTGTCCAGCGTTTGTGGGATGGGCAAGAGTGGACAACCGAGGTCAAGGCTGGGCGCCGCAAGGATGTGCCGCGCATGGTGTTCATGGCTGGGGTCTTTTTCGTCGTCAGTTTGCTTTTGGGCTTAGGCGCTTCAACCAAGGCGCTCAATGAGGCGCAGACTTTGCAAGGCGGAGCTGCGGCTATGGCAGGGGTCACGTTCTTTAGGGGGTGACATCAGGCCTGTTGCAGGAGTAAACTCTGCGATGTGTCAATGTCACTTGTCGTTAGTAGGCGCGCCGCCTGAGAATTAGCCGGCGCGCTCCCTCCGCTTCCCGAACAGGGTCGGGGGGTTTTCTTATGAGTGCTGCTACACACGAATGAACGAATCTACGAAAAGAAGGCAGTAATGAGCGAGCAGATCACGGGTGCGCAGAGCCTCGTGCTGTCCCTAGAGGCGGCCGGAGTAACCGACGTCTTCGGTATTCCAGGTGGAGCGATCCTTCCGCTATACGACCCTTTGATGGACTCAAAGCAGATTCGCCACATTTTGGTTCGCCATGAACAAGGCGCTGGTCATGCGGCTGAGGGCTACGCAGCAGCATCGGGTCGAGTTGGCGTATGTATGGCAACGAGCGGTCCGGGTGCCACCAACCTTGTTACTCCTATCGCAGATGCCCATATGGATTCGGTGCCAATGGTGGCGATCACGGGTCAGGTTGCCAGCAGCTCAATTGGAACTGATGCTTTCCAGGAAGCAGACATTCGCGGCATCACAATGCCGATTACAAAGCATAGTTTTTTAGTCACGAACCCAGACGAAATCCCACGAGCGATTGCTGAAGCTTTTCATATTGCCTCAACCGGACGTCCTGGCCCGGTGCTGGTAGACGTATCTAAAGATGCGCTCCAGGCATTGACGGATTTCAACTGGCCTACATCTATGGATTTGCCTGGCTATCACCCCGTCACGCGCCCACATGCCAAGCAGGTGCGTGAAGCAGCTCGACTGATTGTTGAATCGCGCCAGCCAGTGCTCTATGTGGGCGGCGGCGTGATCCGAGCTAATGCATCTGCCGCTTTGTTGCGCCTTGCCGAAATCACTGGAATTCCTGTTGTCACCACGCTGATGGCGCGAGGTGCCTTCCCTGACAGTCACAAGCAGCATCTAGGTATGCCCGGTATGCACGGCTCCGTGGCGGCAGTTGGCGCGCTACAAAAGTCCGACCTGTTAATTACCCTAGGGGCTCGCTTTGACGATCGGGTCACCGGAAAGCTGTCGAGTTTCGCTCCGAATGCCCAGATCATTCACGCTGATATTGATCCAGCCGAAATCGGTAAGAACCGTTACGTAGATGTGCCAATCGTTGGCGACCTTGCAGAAATCATTCCTGACTTAATTGCTGCAGTTGAGGCTGAAAATGCCCTAAACAACCGTGGCGATTATGAGGGTTGGTGGTCTCAACTTGACCATATTCTCCAGACCTACCCCGTGGGCTATGACTTCCCAACGGATGGATCCTTGTCTCCTCAGTTTGTCATCGAACGTTTAGGAATAATCTCGGGTGAGAATTCAGTATTCACCTCCGGTGTGGGACAACACCAAATGTGGGCGGCTCAGTACATCAAGTACAACAAGCCGAACACTTGGTTGAACTCCGGTGGTCTTGGCACGATGGGCTACGCCGTACCAGCCGCAATGGGTGCAAAGGTTGCCGTTCCAGACAAGACAGTCTGGGCCATCGATGGTGATGGTTGTTTCCAAATGACTAACCAAGAACTCGCTACGTGCACGATCAATGACATCCCGATTAAGGTCGCTGTCATTAACAACAACAGTCTTGGCATGGTGCGTCAATGGCAGACCTTGTTCTATAACGAGCGTTATTCGCATACGAACCTACATACAGATCGCATTCCAGACTTCGTGAAGTTAGCTGATGCCTATGGGTGCCACGGCCTTCGCTGTGAATCACAGGATCAAGTTGATGCAACGATTGAAAAGGCAATGAGTCTTAACGATGCGCCGGTAGTCATCGACTTCGTTGTACACAAAGATGCAATGGTGTGGCCGATGGTTGCTGCGGGCTCAAGCAATGACGAAATTCAATACGCTCGATCAATTGCTCCTGAGTGGGGAGGAGACGAATAATGTCCCGTCACACACTTTCGGTTCTCGTACAAGATCAACCCGGCGTTCTAGCTCGGGTAGCAAGTTTGTTTTCACGTCGCGGTTTTAATATTGAATCGCTTGCTGTTGGCCCAACCGAAGTTCCAGACGTTTCCCGCATGACGATCGTGGTCAATGTTGAAGGTGCGCCACTAGAACAGGTCACAAAGCAACTGAACAAGCTCATCAACGTGCTCAAGATCGTCGAGCTCGACCCCACAGCAGGTGTTTCTCGCGAAATCATGCTGGTGAAGGTTAAGGCAGACGCGGACACTCGAAGCCGCGTGATCGAGGTCGTCCAACTCTTCAAAGCCAAGGTGGTTGATGTGGCCCCCGAGGCGCTCACCATCGAGATCACGGGTAATCCTGAGAAACTCACGGACTTCCTAAAGGTAATGGAGCCATTCGGCATCAAAGAATTGGTTAAATCTGGCATGGTGGCCATTGGTCGCGGTTCCAGATCCATTTCAGATCGCTCAACTCGACCTGCAGACAAGTCAGGGGAGCGCACGGCGTAATCTGTCGGGCGTTACAAGGCAATTTTCAAACAATCAAGGAGAACCTCCGGTGGCAGCAGAACTGTTCTATGACAAGGACGCCGATCTGTCGATCATCCAAGGCCGCAAGGTTGCGGTGCTCGGATTCGGTAGTCAGGGTCACGCCCACGCGATGTCCCTTCGCGACTCGGGCGTCGATGTGCGCGTTGGTCTCAACGAGGGCTCCAAGAGCCGCGCTAAGGCTGAAGAAGCTGGTCTGCGGGTGGTTGATCCAGCAACGGCTTGCGCCGAAGCTGATCTGATCATGGTGCTCGTTCCAGACCCAGCTCAGTCCAAGCTCTACAAAGACGTAATCGAGCCGAATCTGAAAGCCGGTGACGCGCTTTTCTTCGCTCACGGTTTCAACATTCGCTACGGTTTTATTAAGCCCCCGGCAAATATTGATGTGGCTATGGTCGCTCCAAAGGGACCCGGTCACCTTGTCCGTCGTGAATATGCAGCCGGTCGTGGCGTTCCTGCCATCGTTGCTGTTGAGCAGGATGCAACGGGTAATGCCTGGGCGTTGACTCTGAGTTACGCCAAAGCAATCGGCTCCCTTCGTGCTGGAGGAATCAAGACCACTTTCACCGAAGAAACTGAAACGGACTTGTTCGGTGAGCAGTCGGTTCTGTGTGGCGGCGCATCACAGCTTGTGATGTACGGCTTCGAAGTGCTCACCGAAGCTGGCTACCAGCCAGAGGTCGCCTACTTTGAGTGCTTGCATGAACTCAAGCTGATTGTTGACCTTATGTATGAAGGCGGCATTGCCAAGCAGCGTTGGAGTGTTTCTGACACAGCTGAATACGGTGACTACGTTTCAGGTCCACGTGTGATTGATCCTTCGGTGAAGGAAAATATGAAGGCTGTTCTCGTAGACATTCAAAATGGAAAGTTTGCTCAACGTTTCATGGATGATCAGCTCGCTGGTGGACCAGAATTCAAGGCACTTCGCGCAAAGGGTGAAGCTCACCCAATCGAAGCAGTCGGTCGCGAACTTCGCGGGCTGATGAGCTGGGTCGACACTCGCGGCGATGACTACGTCGAAGGTACTGCTGCTCGCTAAGAATTAAGCATTATTTAAGGCCAGCCTCAATTGGGGCTGGCCTTAATGCTTTCTCGGGGTTCTTCTCATTTAATTCTGAAGGTTGTAACGAGCATCACTGATACCGCTATGTTGCTGACCGTGCTTGTGCTGTGTGTTGTGGGCATCTTTGGGTTGGCTGTTGGATCTTTTCTCAACGTTGCCATTTCCCGTGTTCCGGATGCCCGTTCGATTATTCGGCCAAGGCCAGCGTGTTCCAAATGCACAGAACCAATCGCGTGGGTTGACATGATTCCAATAATTTCCTGGATGATGTTGCGAGGGCAGTGTCGAAATTGTCATCAAACGATCAGTGCGAGATACCCGCTAGTGGAACTAGCAAATGCTTTCTCATGGGTTGTCTTGAGTTGGTGGT